>NIWG01001612.1_pt1 | contig 12332 bp, 9 predicted proteins | sample 1523271 | NCBI WGS metagenome assembly NIWG01 (sample SAMN06894523, study PRJNA379456) | ciliate metagenome | isolation source: three single ciliate cells amplified by MDA sediment | place: USA: Santa Barbara Basin
GGGCTATCTATGTCGGAAACATTTTCCGCTGACAAAGCCAATTCAAAATCTTAACGCTTTGGCAGAAACACTCCCTCCAACTAACGACATCCCATCCATGGAACGGATCAAAAAGACTTATGTTAACCTTTTGGAGCAAGAAAGTAATTTGGAGAAACAAAAAAGATACAAAGCCCAGATGAATTATCTTATGGCATCCATTCGACGATCTAAGAAAAAACTCTTACAACAACGCACCGATCTTGCCATCTTCTTTACACAAAATCCATCAGAACGCTCCATTAATCCGGGGGAAGAATTTGAATTGGCTTTGTCAGCGGAAAATGTTTCCGACATAGATAGCCCCCCCCTTTCAAGTTAACTATCAATTTGTCAGTCAAAATAAAAAACTTTATTATTTGGAACAGGTAAATCAATTTCCTGGAATCAGCGCTGGAAGTCCTCCAATTTACTGGACCACAAAATTGGTTACCCCACCAAACATCGAGTTTGGTTCCTACCAGGTAGTTATACGTTTGGAACTTCTTGAGAATCAATTAGTCCGAAGCCTCAAAAATAACCGATTAAAATCGAACTACATTTATCACCGTCTTCCTCCTGACTTGGCAATCATCAGCTTTCGTCATCAACCTCAGGGATCATTAGACTCAGGACAATCAATCAAAACTCAAACGATTTATCAAAATTTGGGAGGCTACAGCGTCAATGACGCGGTTTTAAAAATTCTTTTAAGAGAACAAAAACCCTCAAAAAAACAACATGTCCTGCATCAAACAAAATTGACAAAGATACCCGCTATTTCGGATCAATATGTATATTCCCAAGTAGTAAACATTCCTGACTTACAAAGAGGTATTCCTTACTATTTGGAAGCGACTATTGACAAACCAAGCTCATCGGATGACGCGCGTCCTCAAAACAATCTAATGGCTAGTGAACAGACCTATCAAATTGATGCTGATCCAATCCCATTTTATCCGGTTGACTTTGTTTTTCATACAGAAAAAGCCTACCCTGGAGAACCTGTTGGATGGGGTCTACGTCTATTCAATGAATCAAAAAAATTATTAAAGAGAGTGCAAATTACCCTAACGCTAAAGGATTCCAAGGGGGCGGTACAAAAATGGGGGAACCCCTATATGGTTGATTTGGTTATTCCTCCAAAAAATGTTTCAGATGTTCTGGAAAAGACTCAACTTGTGGAAAAACATACAGTATTTCCCAAAATGTCTCCAGGAACCTACCAAGTGATTGCCAAAATCAATTGGAACTCCGGAAAAAAAATGTTCTTTACAACAATTCGCGGTACCAAGACTCTTGTGTATCAAGCACCCCAGCGAATTCTGGAATCGATTTTCGCGGAAAATCAAATTCTTCTTCCAGGACATGAGTTTTCGTTACAACTTGTTGTCAGAAATCAGGGAGGATCACCAACCATTCAAGAATCTATGAAAGTGGTACTCACCGGAGCCAATACTATCACTATTGGAACTATCCAATTGCCTGCTCTGCGTCCTCGACCACAAGCTTATGTATTAAACAGGATTCTGAAAATACCCCAAAACCTCCCTGCGGGTATATACGGAATACAACTTCAAACTCAAACTCAAAAAGGCAAACCAGAACGATTTCGTCTATCCGGAATGTTTAGAGTATCACCAATACAGATTCTTAATCCTAAACCAACAGATGCCTTTTACGCAAATCAGGTACCCACATTTCAATGGAAGGGAACCAAAGATTTTCAATATCGTATGTGCTTTTCGAAAGATCCAAAGTTCAAAGATAACCTTACCTTTCAAATTCCATTTGGTTCCTGGATTCCTGAAACCAGTATACAACCGGAGCAGGGAGAATGGAAAATCATCTGGTCACTTTCAAAAAATTTAAAAACACCTATTTACTGGAGACTTGAAGCCAAAAATCAGGAAGGTAAATTATTAAACTCCAGTCCACAAAAACTAAAACTGATACAAACCAAGGGATAAATCTCATAAAAACCAAACATTTTATGCGGCAATTTTGGATTTTATACAACAAAAGCAACCTGAAAAAGGATATATATTCGGGGTGGTCTATAGTAGTTCAGAAAATCTATATAACCATAATCGCGTTGTTCTGCCTATCTACTTCAGTTTATGGCAGTTCTCTTACAGACAGTACTCAATCTCGCCTCTATCCACGAATTACGTCTCTTAAATTACTGGATCAAAATATCCTTGGGATCGTTCTGCGATTAGAAGATACGCGCGGAATATCTCAACCGTTTGACACACATCAATTGATGGGTGTTGAAATAAATGAAAAGCCTGCTTCATGGTGGAAAATCTATCCGCGTTTTCATGAGAAATCATTAACAATAGAAAAACTTAACGGAGCGCTCTCATTCCTGGAAGCGTCACCAAACCAATTGTCCATGCGGTTAGTCCACCGTGTTCAGAAGGAAAATCATACCAAAAGAGTTGAACAAAAAAATCAGGAAATACCGTTAGCGCCGCGGAAATATAAGCCATCTTCCGCGCGTTTGCTTAAATTCTATAAGATGTTCCCTAATCTTAACGCTTCCAACTTACCCTTGTCAGTTAATCGTTTACTAAACCCTATTGACCTTCATCAAGATACAAATTCTCCAACGCGCGAAGGAACCCGCAAAATGTTTTTTTTAAATGGAGAAATATATCTGGATACCAAGCGGACTCAAAATAATTCCACTAATACTCCTGGCTTTGCTACAGATATCTCTATGGAAACATTGACTTCTCAAAAAAGTCAAAAATCTCTCCATGTTTATCAACTTTTTTCTAAATATTTATCCGATCTTCGTAAAAAGAAACCTTCCAGAAAGATACCTATTCGAAAAATCACGCCTTTACCATTTAGTTTTCATCGCTTTATACATCAAGTTGGAATTTATGAAAAACAAGATTCATTCAGGCAAGCAAATCCAGGAAATGTTGTTCCTGAACTAAAGAATATAAGTAAATTGATTTATTTTAACGGTGAAATTCACCTGCGTCACAAAAAAGCTCAAAACCAGACTTATTCTATGAAAGATTTTCCTCCCAAAATCGATATTAATGTTTCTCCCGCCTCTCATGCTCATACTTATAACGCTTTGCGGAAAATGGCGTCTGAGTATTTATCCGGCTTAGAATCTCATGCGGATGAAGCGCTACTACTGCTACCTCGACCTGATGGAATAGAAAAATCTCGCCAGATTTATTTCCATCTTACCGGAATGTTTCACCTATCATCTTCAGCTCCAATATCTCATTATCAAAATGTTCCTTTATCTTCCATTGATCATGAATACTTACTCCAGACTTATGGAAAGCAAGATCCATCTACCTTATTTCTCAAGCTGCGGACGTTAAAAAAAAATTACCTTTCAAAAAACTATGAATTCGTTGTGAAGGAAGGATTAGGTATCCTGGAAAATACTCCAGAAATTTTTCAAGAGGTGAGCGCGCCTATTGGAGCAGAGTGGATATTTTTGACAGCAGAGTCCTTAAAAAAACTGGATGCCATTAAAAAAGCGCGAAAGCTTTTAAACCAGCTTATCCAAAAGTATCCGTATTCGTTTTATGCCACAGAGGCTTGGCTTTGGTTAACTCAAAATAATTTTAAGTTATTGATTCCTGGCGAATAAACGTGGGTACACTTTCTTTTTTGATTATCACAAACGGTTGAAAGGAAAAACTAATGAAAAAATCAATATCAATGTTATTGGGCTTTTTTTTAATTTGTGAAGGATGGATGCCTCTTTCTTTGTTTGCCGAAAAAATACCCCCACCTGCTCCAAAAGAAAATAAGAATGTGGAGGAAACTCAACTAGCGCTCAGTAAACTGAATATTAGGGCTATGACAACTGACGCGCTGAAGCGGCTTCCTGATTTTTTCCAGGGAGTTCCTAAAGATGTTAAACGTATTTCAATCATGCGCCTGGAAATGGATGATCAGGTTTATTTGGACACACTTCGAATTCAGCATGAAATGTTGACCGCTTTCATGGCAGCAAAACGATTTACCGTTGTTGAATGCCGGGAATGTCAGAAATTCAAACTCCATATAGAAGAAGATACCCTCATACTCAGCAGGAATATTGAAACCACTGAAAAGCTAAAAAACCTAGGGAAAGAATTAAAAATCGATGCCTTTCTTTTTGGAAATGTAAAATTAGATCAAGTTTCCAATGAACTGCGTCTTGGTCTAAAATTGGTGAAATCTTCTGACGGTACGATAGTTCAGTCAAAAACTCTTGTTGGCTACAATTCCAGCGGAAAAATTCATTGGACTATTGATGCCGGCCGAGATAATGATTTTGTGATAAGTGGCCCTGTATATCAAAAAGAAACGTCTCCTTCGTCTAAACCCACGCGTCTTCCTCTTTCTATTTTTCGGGGTTCCTTACTGATACCTGAAATTTATGAACACCCTATGACATCTGAGCAAACAGAGCGCCTCTACCAATTTCTGGAAAAAGCCCTACAGCAGCTTCCAATGTTTTTAGAGCAAATTCCTCCTCAAATCAAAATAATTACTGTTGGCGCTATCGAGAAAACTCAAAACTATAACCTCAGTACCCGTAAATCATATCAAATGCTTTTAGAAGCTTTGAAAAAAAGTAGCCGTTTTGAGATAATCGAGTGCGCGCGTTGTAAAATGAAGCAAGTATTCCTCGAAAAAAAGGCTCTGGTATTTCGGAATAGTATAGCCTCCCCTGAAGAATTAATGAATCTTTATAAAAACAACAAAATAGAAGCCCTCTTGCGTGGAACAATATATTATGACGATATAAAAGGAGTGCAGTTGGGTTTAGAAATGGTTGATACACAATCCGGAAAAATTATCCATGCGGGAAAACTCACAAATAAACCTTACCAGAAAAGTTCAAAATGGAATATCCATTTGGTGGGTGAATCCTCATTCATCATTGAAGGTACTTTGGCCAACGTTCCCAATACTATTAAAAAAATAGATACGGTCATCGCAAAGCAAAACTTGCCTGTATCTACTGAAAAAAAGACACTTCCCCCTCCTGATTTGGATTTAGATCATATTCTTAAAGATATACTTTCTCAAGTTCCTGGCTTTTTATCAGATTTACCCGCTGACATTAAAAAAATAAGTTTTGCCTGGATTGAGGGTGACTCCGAAAAAGATATAAAACCTGCTTTTATCCGAAACCAAATTATAGAAAAAATATTAGAACAAAAAAAACTTACCGTGATAGAATGTGGAATGTGCCAATACGTAAAATACCGAATAACCCCCAAAGGTCTCACTCGTCTAACCCTTCGTGATCATTTGAAAACACTAAAAGAGTTGCGGGAAAAATTTCAATTTGATGCCTTATTGGTTGGTCAGGTACAACTTGATGAAGAAAAAGGAGTAATTTTATTAACATTACAATTAATTCGTGGACATACCGGTGAAGTCGCGCGGATGAAAACCTTAAAAAATAGTCCCAGCGTTTTAATACCTGACGATTCACTATCTGTCTCTTTCTTAACATCAGAACTCAATTACACCAAAACCCGATATAATGAAACATCTGAAGGACAGTCCGATTTTGAGAGTACAAGGTTTTTTGGGATAAACTTTCGTTATCACACAAGTACATACTGGAATAGAATAAACTATGGGATTGACGTTGATATCTATCAGGGATCCGCTGAAGACTCAAAAGACGCAATCTCAATTCAAATGATTTATTTGATGGGACACTACCTTCTGCCAATGGAACTTTGGGGAAAGGATCTGCTTTCCGCCTATGCTGGATACGGGATTGGAATAATAAACGCTAATGAAGTTGAGCAAATACCTCTTAAGGGACTGAAACTAGGAGCGGAATTAAGAATTATTCCTGGATTAGCGGTGGGATTGGATTTGTATCTACTAGACAATGCTTCCTACACAAATAAAGATGAAGATCCCTCTGAACAGGACGAAATAAGTGCCTCATTTAAAGGAAATGGCCTGGGCTTAAACGCTCGGATACATTTTTAATAAACATAACAAATTGATTGCTCTAACAGGAGAATTTTAATGTGGTTATTATCTAAGCAAAAAATGGTTTTAATGTTAATTCTAGGATATACGACTTTTCCAGGGATACACATTTGCGCGGCCTCAACGCCTTCAAATTCAGAAGCGGATCATACTGTTAATGATCAAAACACAGCAAAAAACCTGAGCTTTACAGAGAATAATGAAATACATGAACCCTCTATGGTCACTCCAAGTCAGAAACCAACCCCACCTGCTAAAGCTAATAAAAAAGCAACTTATAATAAGCCGTCAAAACCCCTTTCTTATAAAATTGATTCAGACAAAATTCAACAATTTTATGAAAACCTGCAGCGTCAACTTCCTGATATAGTCAAACAGCTTCCCCAAAAAGTGAAACGTTTGGCAATTGGCTATATCGAGGGTCCCTTTGAGTTAATAGATAATCTTAAATTAATCTCTGTACTGACAGAGAAACTTCATAACTTAGATAAATACGACATCTTCGACTGTACAGAATGCCGTCAGTTAGCAACAACCATAAATAATCGAGAATTGCGCCTGGGACCACGTATTCAAATCCTCTCTGAATTTCAGAAGCTCAAAAAGGAACAAAATATCGATGTCATACTTACAGGGGATCTTCGTTATGAAAAAGACGAAGAAAAAATTGTACTCTATCTCCAGGCAATTCAAACCAACACAAAAAAAATACTTGCCGTCCTTAACATAAACTCTACCAAACCTGAAGAAAATGAGCGGGATAGAATTTTTCCTAAAATGGAATTCTCTTCCTCATGGAGTTTAACCCCTTTTTTATTTGGAATGAAAGCCACATCTAATGGAAGCTCTATAGATTCATTTATTGGTGTAAATTATCGTATTTCCACTACCACCCTGCTTTCCAAAATGATTATTGGAAATGACCTTGATGTATTCGCGGCTCCCCTCACCCCTTCTTCTTCTTTTGAAGGAACTCAACCTATCGCCGTGATGATACTCCCTTTCCTGCAATATCCACTAAAACTTGAACTCTTGGAAAAGAAGCCATTATTCGTTTGGTTTGCGACCGGAATAGTCCTTGTTGGTGGAGAGATAGGAACAGCAAGTAAATTGGGAGCCAATTTTTTTATTAATCAGGAAACCAGCCTTGGACTGGATTTATACCTGATGTCAGATTTAAACTATGAATCTGAAGATGATGGCAATACTACCATTAACACTTTTAGTGGAGGAGGGATGGGCCTCCATATCCGTTTTCATTTATAACAACGCGCGGAGGACAATATAAGGAATTACAACCCCTTTTAGAGTATTATTTTGGCACGGACATTTTGTTATACCAGACATCAAAGCAAGCAAACCATACTCAATTTTTTGGTCTGTCGGTTTCCATATCAAGATGAGAAAAACTGGTTAGAGTCTATTAAATCCGGCCTCATAAAGGTCAACAATAAAAAAGTCTCAGCTCATCGCCTTCTTAAAAACAGGGACATCATCAGTTATGAGCGCTTAAGGTCACAAGAACCGGATATTGACACGCGATACAGGGTTCTTCATCTTGATGACAGCATCCTGGTGGTTGAGAAAAATGGAAACATTCCAGTTACTGAATCGGGTAGGTATTATCAGAATACCTTATTAAATATTCTTAAAGAGAGGGAAGGTTTTCCCGAGCTGTACGCCGCGCATCGTTTGGACAAAGAGACATCAGGCGTGTTAGTAATCGCCAGAACCTCGAAAGTGGCCGCCATACTCGGAGATCAATTCGCTAAGCGGATACCAGAGAAAACCTATCAGGCGGTTTTAGTCGGGGAGTTTTCCAAGGAACGTTTTTTTGTGGATCAACCTATAAAAAAAACCACGCTTGAGGAGAGTAGAGTGAGAATTCGTCAAATCGTAAACCAAGCTGGTAAACCTGCCCAAACATTATTCGTGTCCAGGAAAGCGCTCAAAGGTTTGACTCTAGCCAAAATACGCGCTTTCAGTGGACGCACCCATCAAATACGTTGCCATGCCGAGCACATCGGCTATCCTATCTTAGGTGATAAACTATACGGGCAATCTGACAAGAGGTTTCTGGAGTTTTTGAACGGCTCAAGCGAACCTGTCTTTCCTCCATTTGGCAAGATAACTCGTCAATTACTCCACGCCTCATCAATATCGTTTTCGCATCCCGAGACAGGGAAAAAGGTCTCATTCGAGTCTGACCACAAATTGGAATTCGCTCGACAGACCGCCTTGAGTGAATGGCTGGACGAGTTATAAATAACCAATAGCCTGCCCAGTTTTAACTTTTCGCCCCTCATAAAGATCAAGCGGAGCGAATAGCTTATTTTCAAATAAGAGGATTACTGTGCTTCCCAATTGAAATCTGCCAATCTCGTCCCCTTTTTTATAATGCCTGGCTGGAACGACCGGTGTCCCCAATCGCGTATTTCCCCCCCTGTTTGAGGTGAGATCGCTGTAATCCAGTTTTATCTTCCCCACAATAGTGGCCCCAATTTTAACCAAAGTGACGGTTGCTTTCTCCATTTCAATTGGAGTCACTATTCGCTCGTTTAGAGAAAACAGACCTCTGATTTTCGATACCGCGAAATAGTTTACCGGCCATAGGTTTCCGGAAAAATAGCTAAAACTTTTCACGCTCCCCGCTACCGGAGCGTGAATCCGATGGTAATCCGCGGGACTTAAATAAAAGGTAATAAAATATCCCCGCTCAAATCGGGTCGCGTCTTTTTCGCCAATAAGGTCCGTTAACGAATACTGAATCCCCTTCGATTGAACTAATAAACCGTTTTTGATATTTCCAAATTGGGCAATTGTCCCATCCACAGGACTGGTTACGCTTTTAGGAGAATCATCGATAGGCCTGAGTCCCGGTTTCAGCTCACGGGTAAAAAACTCGTTAAAGGAGCTCATTTGACTTATTGAGCCTTTCATCTCCTCCAATCGCGGCTTATAAATATAACAGTATAAACGGATTAAAGAGATTAAAACAGGGGAGGGAAGTCGAACATCCGACAAAAATCCCGCCAATCGACTTATGATGTTTTTGGGCAAAACGCGTAAGAGCGAATATTTCATTATCTATCGATTTTTATAATCAAGTTATCAATACTCAAAAAGGGTAACGTAGTAGATGAGACAAAAGGGATTAGGCGACCCCCTCAGGCGATTTTGGCGTTTCGAATAGTTTTTTTAATTGCTTCAGATTAACCGTCTCCTTTTCAATAAGTAAATCCGCCAATGTTTTTAACTTTTCTTTATGGTCGACCAGTATCTTTTTAGCTTTAGAATAACAACCAAAAAGAAGTTCCCGCACTTCTTCCTCAACAGCCCGCATCACCTCATCCGAAGCGGAATCCTCCGCGTTGTAATCGATCGCCAGGTAGTTACCAGAATCGCCCCAATGAACTGAAAAAGGGCCAATTTTCTCGTTCATACCCCATTTACAGACCATTTGATAAGCGATATCAGTCGCGCTTCGCAGATCTCCTTCCACACTGGTTGACAGGTCTTTCAGGATTAAGTCCTCGGCGGCTCTACCTCCCAGAGCGACGGTCATTTTAGCGATTAGGGACTCTTTTTCAAAGGTTAATTTATCTGTTTCCGGTAAGAATGATGTCAACCCTATAGTTTGCCCCCTGGGAATAATGGTGATTTTGTGAATCGGGTCAGCTTTTTCCAGACAATAAGCCACCAGGGCGTGCCCGGCCTCATGATACGCTGTCGCTTTCTTCTCATCAGACCGCATAATCATAGAACGACGTTCAGCCCCCATCATTACTTTGTCCCTTGCCCACTCCATCTCTTCAAGTGTTACCGCCTTTTTATCCAGACGCGCCGCTCTTAAAGCGCTTTCATTCACCAGGTTTGCCAATTCAGCTCCGCTAAAGCCAGGAGTTCCCTTGGCGATAACAGCCAAGTTAGTTCCACTCTCTAAAACGATTTTTTTACTATGAACCTCCAAAATCATTTCACGACCTTTTATATCTGGCAGTCCTACCTGGACCTGGCGATCAAAGCGCCCTGGTCGAAGAAGGGCCGGATCAAGAATATCCGCCCGGTTAGTCGCGGCGATAGTAATAATTCCTTCTGAGCCATCAAACCCATCCATTTCAACTAAAAGGGCGTTAAGTGTCTGTTCCCGCTCATCATGTCCACTTCCAAGACCCGCCCCCCTATGTCGACCAACAGCGTCAAGCTCATCAATAAAGATGATACAAGGCGAGTTTTTTCGTCCCTCCTCAAATAGATCTCTGACTCGACTAGCTCCGACGCCCACAAACATCTCAACAAAATCGGAACCTGCAATACTAAAAAAGGAAACCCCCGCTTCTCCCGCCACCGCTTTTGCCAATAGCGTTTTTCCAGTTCCCGGAGGACCGACCATTAAAACACCTTTTGGTATTTTTCCTCCCAGTTTTTGAAATTTACCAGGATCTCTCAAAAAATCAACAATTTCTGATAATTCTTCTTTCGCTTCCTCCACGCCAGCCACATCTTTAAACGTGATATTAACCCCTTGTTCCTCATACTTTCGGGCTTTCGATTTGCCAACGGACATTATCTTGCCTGATCCCGGCATTTTCCTCATAATAACTATCCAGACGCCAATTAAAAGCAACAAGGGACCCCATTGTAAAAGAAGAACAAGGTACCATGGAGCGCTTTCCTCATCTTTTATTTGAATACTAACTCTATGATTTCTGAGGGTTTCAATGAGTGTTGGATCATAGGCGCCAATGGTTTTAAACTCCTTTCCGGAGGCGGTGGTTCCCTTGATAACATCTCCATTAATAACAACGCCGCTTACCTGGCCGCGGTCAAGGATTGTCAAGAAATCACTGTACCCAATTTCGCTGGGTGGGGAGAATTGCCAGTTAATACTGTTAATAAGAGTAAAAAATAGTACCAACAACGCCAAGCCAGTCAGTAGTGATCTACTGTTCACTTATATCTCCTTAGATTTATTCGCTTATATTCGCGTTTTTTCCGTTAGTTCTTAGTTTGCTCAAGGTATTCACGGATTTTCTTGAGTTTTTTAAGGCTGATTTGGTTTAACTCCCTCATCCTGTCCAATATCTCAAAGATAGATATCATGGAGTGGAGCTTATATCCTTCTTTCCTCAGGCGATCCTTTCCTCCTTGTTGACGATCTATAAGAACAATAGCCTCACTCACGTTCAACCCAGCTTCCCGAAAAACCGAAAAAGTCTCGAATTTAGAGGAGCCGTTGGTTATTAAGTCATCAATAACCAAAACCCGTTCGCCTGGATTCCAAATACCCTCAATTTGCCTGACCTCGCCATGAGTTTTCTTTTCTTTCCGGCAATAGATCATTGGAACGCCGGATTTAAGACTGAAAGCCGTAGCCATCGGCAAAGCGGTATAAGGTATGCCCGCGATTTTATCAAAACTCAATCCACTTGCCAACTCAATCAGAAGATTCGCGATATCTTTTAATAATTCAGGATAGCTGATAATTATTCTGAGATCAAGGTAAATCGGAGAGGTAATACCTGACTTCAAAGTGAATTCGCCAAATTTTATCGCGCCTATGGCGATTAACGAGTCTATTACTTTTTTTTTCATATTGATTTTCATATTGGTGTTAACTGTTTATTCAGTTAGCAGGCGAAATATCTCCTCATATTTCTTCAATGTTTTATCGATAATCTCATTTGGCAATTCAGGGCCTGGTGGCTTATAATCCCAATCCAACGTCGACAGGTAGTCTCTGATAATCTGTTTATCGTAGCTTTTTTGTGATCGCCCGGGGATATAATCATTGGCCGGCCAAAATCTGGAAGAGTCCGGGGTCAAAACCTCATCAATAAGAATAATTTCACCATTCAATAATCCAAACTCAAACTTGGTATCCGCCACAATTATACCTCGCTTGAGGGCGTAATTCGCGGCCTTTTTGTATAAACACAATGATTTCTCCCTGATTTCATCAACCAACGCGCTACCAATTCGCTTTTTCAATTCTTTAGTTGAAATATTGATATCATGTCCTTTTTGAGCTTTTGTTGAAGGAGTGAAAATCGGTTCCTCAAGTTTTGCCGATTAGCGCAATCCTTCCGGAAGTGAAATACCGCTTATCTTACCGGTTCGCGTATAATCCTTATAACCGGAGCCGGATAAGTACCCTCTGACAATGGCCTCCATCTCAATCATTTCGGTTTTCCAAACCAATATGGATTTATCTTTTAATATCTGACGGTACTCTTGCCACTCTTGGGGAACCTCGGAAACATCTGTCGCGTTTACGTGGTTTTTTACCCAGTCTTTTGAAAAATCGACCCTGAAGTTGG
>NIWG01001618.1_pt1 | contig 12317 bp, 12 predicted proteins | sample 1523271 | NCBI WGS metagenome assembly NIWG01 (sample SAMN06894523, study PRJNA379456) | ciliate metagenome | isolation source: three single ciliate cells amplified by MDA sediment | place: USA: Santa Barbara Basin
TGTTACATATTTACCTAATGTTCTTTTTCCTATTCTTACCATACAACATCGCTCCACAGGCAATTTGTATGACAACTTTTAATTTTCAAAGTCATCTTCCCTTCTGGCATGTCTTGGTTTGATTTCTTTCAGGTACTTAAAAAATTTCAGCAGATCATCGAAACAAAAATCTCCATACAAAACTCCACTGATCTTCCTGTCAAGTTCACATCTCATACTGTTGATGTTGTACTGTGGACAAGCTTCATCGATACATTGCTCATCTCGTAAAGTGCAATACATTATCCTCCTTTTAAACTAAGTGCTTTTGAATCGGATCGTCTGTCTCTGCCCCATGCTCCACATTTGGAACATTGAAATCTTCTGTACCTTAATGCATCTGTAAATCCATAACCATGATACTGTATTTCTGGATGTCCACATGTCGGACATACTGGTCGGTTCTCGTATACTCCCATGTTCGGAACCCTGCCATAAGGTTTTAGTTTATGGTATATCTTCTCCAACAACAAAACATCTTGCTTGCAATACTTCACCATTTTCTTCCATGCCTTGGCATCACCTTCCATACAATCTTTCCATAGATCGAATCCTCCGGTGTCGATTTTCTTGCCAACCTTCAGATATTCACCTAAATCGCCTAATCTGTTAGATGTGAACATAAACATCTGTCTGGCTATGGTCAGTGTATCGATAACTTTGTATGGACTTGGTGGTTTCATACCATGTATCAGGAATCTTGCATTTGCTTTACGACAATCAAACTTCCTGCCATTATGTGCTATCACTATATCTGCTTCGTTCAGTAGCTCCCATAACTTTTTCAGGATCTTCTTGTCGCATGGTTTCTTATGGTTATAATCAAAATCTGGTAATGCATATGAATACATCTTTTTCTCGTTCAGCCATTTCGCTGACCAACACATAACATACCAATCTTCTTTAACAAATTTCGTACTGTGTGATGGATCATTGTGAATACCCCATGCCCACATAACTATCGGAGAATTCTCAATGTCGAACAGTAAGATTTTCATTGGGTTATTTACCCCCTTTGTTATCTCCTATAGATGGTTGGAACTTTTTTCTTTCATGAAACTCTGCCACCTTACCTTTATTCCAAGTCTGTACTGGTCTCATGAACCCCGTAATTCTAGAAAATGTTTCCACGCAACATTTCTTTGCCATGTAACCTCCTATTTCAATATCCCACTTTGTTTTAGCTCACCCAGCAATAACTCTATTGCTATATTAAGCATATAGTCTGTAATATTAATTCCTATATAATGCTCCCTGAACCCTTTCACAACATTCTGTAACTTTTCTTTCCCAGTGATATCTAGGTTCGCCTGTTTGAAAATAGCATCTCTCAGGTACTCCATAGCTTCTTTACCCAACTGAGTGAACACTTCTTTGGCAATATCCTCCACAACACTCAAGATCCTCTTTAGCCATTCGGGAGTCTTTAACCCCCTGATAATATCGTAGGCTCTTTGAAACGGATTCATCTTTCCTCCCCTGTTATTTTATCGTTTTCTTTATCTAATAAATCTATGATAACTTCAAACACTTCTGTAACCTCACCTAAAATCTGTCGCATCTCGTCAGGTGTAACAGTCTCGTCTTCACCTGTCTGCTCGATCAGTTCTTTCACATCCACGATCTCGTTTTTTAGTTTTGCGATATCCTCACGATTGTGCCATGCCCAGAGTGTACTTTCCCATACCTTTTTAATCCCCATTTGCACTCCTCTTTTTTACATGCTGACCGAAATAGAATGATAACAACATTAAACATATGTTTTTGAGTAGTTCGGGTACTGGTTTGCCCATGATTATCAGGTAGCAAGCTGTCGCATACCACATGAAAGCAAATATTGTTCGTGGTTTTAATTTACTCATTAAATGCCTCCTTGATATACTTGCATCCATCCATCATGACTTTATCGTAAATCGCTACTATCTTTTTGAAGTGTTGTCTTGCAGGACATACCGAAGATGTCGTTGAAATGTATTCGTCTATACCTTTGAAATATATTGCCATCTTTTCTAAGTCGTGTACCATTTCAAATATTAGTCTGTCTGTTTTTCGTCTTCTGCCATTGTTCATCGTATCCTCAAGGTACTAATTTAGCATCTTTGATAGTGATGAGATCTTCGAGTGGTGATTTCTGTTTGGTGTCTGTCTTGTAGATTCCTGGGACTTCAGTAATTTGTGATCCTTTAGTTGTCCACATATGATGTTCCAGTATGTTGCCCTGTCCATCGAGTTTCAGGTAAGATCCTGAGTTAGTACAACCTGTCAATAACAGCAAGTATACCATTATAATGTATCTCATTTTCCCTTCTTTTCCTTGTTTTTGTAGAACTCAGCCAACTCATGTACTGAGTCTTCCATTTCGTGGGGATCTTTCAAGACTGTTTCTATGAAATGTTTGCTTTCTTCTTTATTCATTATCATCTCCATAAGCACATTTGGTTTCACATGTAGCACAGATACCTGTAGCACAACAAGTTTTCTTTTTGTATTTTTCGTGAAGTTTATTTCCTGCTTTGTTATCAAGGTTCTCAAACTTTTTAAGTTCTTTCAAGGCTTCTTCTTGCCTATCACCGAACATATCAGGTCTTTCTTCTTTCATATACTTTATAAGTTTATCTCCATTTATACCATGATACAAGGTGAGGATATCTATTTTCTTGTTTGCCCCTGCACGATCGGCTTCGATAACATTCTTGGCTACTGTTCGGATTCGGACTTTCTTCTGAACCTCTTTGGGTAATGTCTGCTTGTATTCCCAAGCTTCGTCAGGTGTCATGGCTTCGGACATAAACTTAGGCATCGTATCTGTGGATACCTGAAACCTTGCATTTGGATGTTTCCCGAACCTAGTTATCAGATCGGGTTGTTTAGTTATAAACTTCAACATCAAACCTCGCTCCTTGGCATCTTCTAAAGCTTTATCAATCTCACCTGCATGCTCTTCTAAGTAATCACCAAACGAGTATACCCTGTATCCACCTGACCTGTTCAGGAGTCGCACCACACTATCAGGCATTGTAGCTATGTGTCCATCGTATTTTATAAAATCCAGTATCTTTTTGCCTCGTTTTATCCTTCGGCTACTTTCAACATAACAATATGGACATTGTTTACCTTTCTGTCGTAAAGGACAGTTAGTGCAAAACTCTAGTGATGCTAATGTTTTGTCGTTAGAAGACATTGATGTTTCTACACCTGAAGTTCTACTGATATATTTTATGATCTCAGGAACATCAGCATCTACATCTCCACCTGCATCTTTAACACCATCGGCTAATCCCTGCAGGTAGTCTGCTTTTTTCCTCAACCTCTTGGCTTTGTTTTTTAATGGTTTAGATGTATCTTGCCCCAACACTTTCTTTAACTCTTTTACGAACTCACTATCAAGACCTTCGTCTATAGATATTTTGCCTATTTCTTTGATCGCATCGTCTACTGGTTTTGCAGTTGCTTGGAGTTCTTTAATCTCTTTTCGCATATCTTTGATATCGTCTGCTATGCTAAAGTTAGCATCCATACCTTTCTGCCGGGTAGGTTCTGTGCCTTCGGATTTGTGGAGTAGGATGGCTTGTTGTTCGGTTTCGTCAGGAGTTACTTGTACTCCCTTTTCCCATTTACCTGATTCGGTATCCACCTTAATCCCCTCAACCTTCCCCTTAGTCAACTTCTTCAGGATGTTCGGGATCTGTTTGTCGTAGAGGTTCTTCGCCCATTCGCCACCTAATTCTAGTTGTTCACCCTTGATGCGTTTTATCTTATGGTCTTCTGCACCCGGAGTTGTGATTTTCTCATAGTCGCTTTCAAGTAATCTTTTCGCAGGTTCTTTGCCAATATGTTTTTCAATATCATCTGGTTCAACATTGCTTTCTACAAGGACAGCTTCACCATTGTGACCATATGCGTGTAATGCTTTTGCACCCTCATTATACATAACCTCTGATACTTTTTTAGCAATGTTATACCGATCAGCCACCTGCTCACCACTACTCCATGTGATCCCATCGTAGCCACCTTCAGATGCTATTCGCAGGACTTTCTTTAAGGCTAACTCTTGCCATTTTTTTAGGAGTGGGGAGTATGGGATTCTCTGTAGATTTTGCTCACTTTCAAAATATCTTTTCAATGCCTGTTCTTTTGATGTAGCATTTGTTCTCGCTATTTGAGTACCCATAGGTGTAGTTACAACATATGTCTTGCCAAACCTTGCATCATCTTGCTCTAAAACCTTAAACCCTTCAGGCAACTCATTAGGAGTATCCTTGATAAACCCTTGCTCCCTACCTTCCCTCGCCCAATCGCTCTGCATCTCTCTGACAACCAACATCTTCTTGCCATCTACTGTAGCATCGTGCATGAATATGTGTGCTAGTCTGTTGGTGTCTGCTTTGGTGTCTCCTGTTGCGTGGGTGGAGGATACGGTGTAGTTTTCCTTTGTTTCATCTGTCTTTGTACTTCTATCAAAATCTTCTTGTGACATCTCAATTTTTTTACTCATATGGTCTGCAAGAGGAAACTTTGTGCCATATTTTTGTTGCATTTGTTGCATATGTTTCTGGAAAGACTTTTTATCATCAGGCACACTCAGATACACTTCCTTGTAGTTCTCGCCTACTGGTGCTTCGGTTAGGTATTGGCGAAATTTGGGTGATACACCATCTTCTTTATAACTTTGATACTCCTCTTCGCTGACTAATCCCATACGATAGTTTCTTTCAAGTTCATTAGTTTCTTCAGGTGTTAACCCAAACTGTTTTGTATCACCCAACACCACCTCTTGCACCTCGATCTCGTTATCCTTAATGTATTGCTGTACCTCGTCTCTTGTGATCTTGGTTTTGCCTTCTAGCATCTTGTCGTAATCCATGATATCTTTTTCAGTATCAGATATCGTTTTAAGATATTTCCTGATCTTGTCTACAGGGATAACTTCACCTTCGTTTTCTATCTGTTCGCCAAGTCCTGATTCGGATTCGCCATTTATTGAGTATCCACCTTCTTTCAGATTAGCACCCATGCCTTGCTGTCTTACTGGCTCTGTGCCTTCGCCCTGTGCTTTTCCATACTTGTTCTTATAAGCTTCATGGAAACTGCCACCTGCTTTTTCTACATCAGGTACTCCGATATAACTTTGCTCTTTCGGGAATCCTTTCCAAGTCCATCCTCGTTCCATCTCTTTAGCATCTATGTCATACTCTTCTTCTATATCAGGTATCATGTCACCATGCTCTAAGTTGTTGCTTTCTAGAATAGTGCCATCAGGTAACTTCATAGCATTTTTCCAAGTAACACCCATGCCTTTACCCTCTTCAACATTAAACTCTTCTTCGGACATTTCTGATGGATGTCTTTGTTTTTCTTCTTTAGGCTCTTCCTCTGCCTTGTATTCAGCATCTATTCGTTCATCTATTTTCTGTAACAGTGCTTTTGCAGATTCAATGATTATATCTTCTTGCCCATCTTTTTCTTCTCCACCTTCCAAACTCTCTAACATTTCTATAGTCGCTTCAATTATTTCTTTCTTCTTCTTTCTTCGCTTGTCTTCTTTTGTGGGTAGCATCGGACTGCCATCTATATGTTTGACTTCCATCAGTTCGGATTCTGGCATAATAAGATCTGCACCTTGCCAATCCTTATGTTCATCTGCCCCGGGAGATATTACATCTTCACCTTGCCAGTTCTCATGTTCATCTGACCCGGGAGAGATTACATCTGCACCAGTGTTATCTTTCATCATATCTTCTAAAGACTGACCACCCTTTAAATCTCCTGCTTCTGTCCATTTGTTAATTTCTTCTAGATCTTGTCCACCAACTGTCTGTAAGTTCGCTATGTCATTCTGCCCGATAATGTTTAAGTCATCTACCATCCCACCATCAAACATCCCTACTGTCATCGCACTGGCTTCTGGCTCTACCCAATCCATGATCTTTTCAAATACTGATTTCTTGGTTTCTGCTTTACCCATTGTAGACAAATCCTGCAATGTGTTAACATTCCATTTCGCTCTTCTGCCTGTCTGCCCATAATACTTTGACTTCGTTGTTTTCTTTAACCCATCAACATATTTCAGTTCGTTAGAAGCTCTCTCGTAATCTCCTGTGTTGATAGCTTTCAGGAACGATGGGAATTTCAGTAGTCCTGTTGTACCCATGTTGTAATGTAGATCAGCCATCATCTCCTGTACCTGTGGAGGTTGCTGTGATATGTTCGGTACGAGTCTGGGGATTTCTTTGAATGCTACTGAATATCTTTCCTGTGCGATCTTCTGTGCTTTTTCTTTTGGTAGACCTTGCATGATATCAGCAGGTGTCAGATATTTCTTTACTGTAGGATCAGTTGAAGTAAGTCCATATGCTGATGTCTTCTTACCATCACCACGATTCGTGAACTTCTGTCTACCTGTGTCACTTCCCCATCCACCTTCAAACGACATCGTTCTTTCAAAAGGTGTACCCTTGTCTGTGATGTCACCATACACTTTTGGCGATTGCCATGCAGGTCTTAGAGGAATATTAGGAACTTCAGGTAGTTCTACATCGTTGTCCAGTGGTTCATTTCTTGAGTCTGCCATAGTTTTCCCTTATGAATTTTAGTGCGATTTTTTCACTGACCTGTACTCTCTGCATCAGATAATCTACTACTTGACTTGTCTTGGTGATAGCTTTGTTCTTGTTGATCTTCTTCAACAAGATCTCACCGATATTTTTAGGGATACCTTTATAGTATTTGTATTTTGTTCTCTTGCCCATCAACTTGTTGTATTGTTTGTTAGTGACATAAGGCATTGTCGCATCGTCTGCCATCGGTACAGCAGGTTTCGGTTTGAATGCGAAATCAGCAGGATCGTTGCTCATCGAGAAGCCTTCACCATACTTTTTGTATTGAGGTGCTTCGATCATCTTCGCATCAAGTGGTCTGTTTAACTGACCTCTTTGTGGAGGTGGTGCTATTGTGTTCCCTTTTGGTGGTACGATACCATTACCTGTTACCTTCTCTGGAACGAACTTTGAGTATTTGCCTTTCTTTACCATGTTGTCTGCGATCTTCAAACCTTTAGCTACTTGTTTGTTCGGGTTGTTTAACCTCTTAAACCAAGTAGATATTGCTTTCATCGCTCCACCCTGTACCAAGTTACCTGCACCCTTCTGTTTTACAACATCAAAGATACCTCTGACTATCTGCCCATCAGAAAAGACTTCCGATAGATCAAAGAATCCTTTCATCTGTTTACGAGCATCCACAGCCGCTCTTCTAACAAGATCTTTTTCTAGAGATACTAACGAGCCATACCTACCCTTCAGATCTTTGTAACCTTTCCCAGATACATTTGTAATATAGTCATCTAACATGTTACCTAACTTAAAAGCGATATAAGCATCTACATCGGCACTCTGTCCTGTTTCGTAGATACCTTTCTGCATGTAGTTGCCTAGTTTGGAATTGATGTTCTGTACAACTTGTTGTATCTCAGCAGGTGTCATCTCTTTGTTGTAGTACATGTTCATCTTATCTATAGCCGCCTGTTTCATGTTTGGATAGTTGAAATATTTAGCTGACCTGAACTCTTTGTACAATGCTTTCGCTACATCCTTCAATGGGATCTTACCATACTTACCAGAATCTTTTGCCATCTGTGTATAGGTGTTATAAATGTTTTTCTTTAGAGCATCGATAGAGTATAAAGTTTCTTCTAAGTTCTGTGGTAATCTTGAAACATTGTTACCATTCTTGTCTTGGAACACATAAGCATCCTTGTTCGCCGCGATCTCTTTCATGCCCTGTACCTGTTTCTGTACATTCTTTTTGTAAAGTTTCCCAGTTTTCATTGCCTTCGGTCTGGCAACTTTTACTGTGATGTTTTTAAGTGCTTGTTCATCTGTGAGTCCACCTCTTGCTCCACTGAACCCTGTGGCAACTGCACCACCAATCAACCCTCCTGCTGTGCCTGAAATGTTCGGATACTTTGGGAAGAACTCTTGTCCTATTTTTGCACCTACCAATGCTGTAGCAGTAGCACCTATAACAGCAGGTACTGTAGCTCCCATCACTACTGCCCCACCTGCACCACCTATGATATTAGCACCCATCCTAAACTCAGGACTCTCTGCATACCCTTCTACCATAGGTCTACCCCCGGGGATGCTTGCACCTATTGCTGTGTAGGCACTTTCTTTGAGAGCTTTCTGAACTGGTGTCTTCGCTTCAGGCATAGGACTGCCCATGATATCGTATACCACCCCAAGTCCTCGTTCCAGTTTTTCAATACCACTCTCAGGTCTTTCTGTGATAGTTCCTGATGCCCTGTTTTGTGATTTTGTTAAGTTCGCCATGTCGGATTCTGTCGGTGCTTTATCGCCCTCAATAACATATTTCTTATTGTTATATTCAACAGTATATCGGTTCATGATACTCCTATATTTGTTCTTCGCTAATGATTTTGAAACCACCAGATTTCTGTGATTTTGCTTGGCTACTTTTCTTCGCACCCTTTTCGTATCTGCTTACAAACTGACCTCTTTTGTATTTGCCTGATTTTCTAGCTTCTATCAGTTCGTCTACACTTCCCAATACTCTAGATAACATCTTCTGTAGACCCGGGTCATTATCATCCATGTACCCTGCACTTTCTGCAATGATCTTTGTTCCCAATGCATCTGCCTGTTCCTGTGTTAAGCTGTCAATATATGCAGGTGTAATTCCTCTCATCTGTGAAGCTTTCATTATTCCATACATGTTTCTAACTGTCTGTTTCATCTTCTCTCTAGCTGTTGCCGGACCATCATTCTCAGCAGGAATACTTTTCATCAAATATGCAAACACAGATTGCACTATCCTAACAGATCCAGTTAACATTGGCATCATCTTCAATGCCATTTCACCTTTCTGTCCTGTGAAAGCCGCAGTATACTTATATCTGTCTCCAACATCAGAACCCATCCAAAGAGCTATATCGCTTTTCTTTTCCCTCATCTTGCCACCCATACCACCTTCGTCATATCCTAAAGTATAATAGTCTAACACTCTCTGACCTGCACCTGCGATAGTATCAAAAGTGATCTGTGCCTCGTCTGCTGTTGCTCGTCTACGACCTTGCTGTTTCAGGTACTGATCATATTTCGGGTTCTTTAATGTCTTCATTTTCGGCTGACCCATCTTATCGAATCCATCTTGGTATGTTATGACTGGTGAGGGTTCGTTAGGATCTACTCCACCTTGCTGTGGTTGTCCTTGCTGTGGTCTTCCACCTTGGGGTTGTCCTCCCATACCTGTATTTGCTGTAACACCTACAGGCTTATCAGGAGATACCTGACCATACATTTCAAACTCTAATGCTTTACGAGAATAGATGTCTTCTTTTGTTGCTACACCTGCTCTCTCTTTTTCCATCAAAGCACCTAACTGATTTGCTTGGTTCTTTCTGCGAACATCATCAGAACTTATACCAAGTTCAGACTTGGCTTGTTTCTGCACATCAGTTTTCCATTTTGCTGAAGGATCTTCAAGTTCTGACCTGTCACTTCGCATCTGTACCATTTTCTTTCGTAACTCTATGTTGGATTTATAATCAGCCATTCTCTTTTGTTTAGCTTCATCCATTTTGCTTTTTGCACCTTGTTTCATAATGTCATAAGCATAATCTTGGTCTTGCTTGAGCCTTTGTTTCATAATCTCTAACTTCAGGTCGTTTTGGGTGTTCTTTGCTTTTGTATACACACTCAAGATGCCTGATAAAGCTTCTGCCGGATGCCTTGCACTTTTGTCTTTACTTGCCATTTTATCCTCCCTTTACCCTCAATCCCATGGAGATGAACGACCTATTAAATCTCCACCAAAATCTGTAAACTGCGAATCTTGTCCTGCTATCTTTGCCACACCTTTCTTTTCACCACCAAACATAGATTCCAAATCACCAAAGCCCGGCATCATCGCACTAACTGCCGCACCACCTAAAGATTCCAACATTCCCCATCCTTCACCACCACTTGTCTGTGAAGTCTGTTTACCTGAAGTTGAACCTACCTGATAGTTCGGTTTTAACCCCATCATGAAGTTCATCTCTTCCATCCAGTTCTGTCTACCTTTCTCAGCAAAGGTTGCTTTTTCCATAGCCTGTTTGATAGCCATTGAACTAATGTCTCCTGATTCAGTTGCTCCCATCTTTGCTAATGATCTGAGATATGCAGGTTGATCTGTCTGACCTTTCTTCGCGGCATCTGCACCCATCTTACCAATCACCCCGGGATCTGTTGCACTACCCCAGTAATACTGTTTGAGCTTCTTTTCAGAGTCACCCCAGATTTCATCCCAGTTAGGTGCGATCCCTCCATATCCTTCCTGTCCACCCCATAGATCAAGTTTCTCTGACATCTGCTCTCTTGCCTTAGAAGTTTCGGCATAGTCGGGCAATTGCACATAGTCTCGTTTCGATTCACTCGTCTGTTCTGTTTTCTCCGGTCCAAACCAATCATCCCAAAAAGCCATAATTATTTCCTCCTTATTCTGTATCGTGATCGTAGTCAAAAGTAACACCATCAACGATCAAAGAATCTTTTGCCAGTTTTCTAACTCGTCTTTCTATTCGTTTCAACTCCCTATCTTTCCTGTATGCTACAAGATCAGCATCTTCCTGTGCTGATATCTTTGTCATGTTAGCTGTGAACTTCCCATTAGTGTATTTGTACATACTAGGTTTGCTTACAAGCACAACATCCGATAGGTCTTTTGTTTTGTCTATGGTAAGTTTCATGTTGTCCTGTACAACACAATCGTTTTCGTTTGAAACACTAACCACTTCGCCTGTAGCTTTCTTCGTAACAATATACACATCTGCATTTACTATCGGTGTAAGTAAAGTCACGAACAATATCAAATTTATAATGTATTTCATTATACCTCCCTTTCTAGTGGTATCCACCATACTGTTGCAGAGGCAGATTGCCCAACAGTCTTCCAGTAGTCACCTCGTTTTATAGGTATTGATGCAAAAGCATCTTCTCCACTTGTATCAGTAGCCGCACGAATTGTTGTTGGTGGATTAGAAGTATCTGAATATATTATAAGAGAATCCCCTCCGACAGTATATGCAATAACAAATCCATCTGAGCTTGCTTGATACGATGTTTTATCACTTTTACTAATCCAATCTCCTAGCCTGAGTGCATAATAGTTGTTGTCGTTAATTAAGCCATCATCGTTAGCTACAACATTATCTGCTGAAGCGTAAAACGATCCTAGTTTCTTATAATGTGTACCAACAGAAGGAGTAGCATTAGAATCAACCTCTAATGTGAATGTAGTTGCATCTGCATCTGCTATAGCGAATACATTATATGTTCCTGCACCAGTAACTTCTGTTTGGATATCTTCTGTAGTAGCAGTTGTGTTTCGTCTGAACTTGTTTGTGCTACCGTCTGAACAAACTACTTCTCCGGCTTTCACACCTATTGATGTAGCAGATACATAATAGATTACACAATTCTCTCTATACCCACTCACTAACCTATCGATAGCTTCGTTGTTAATGTCAGCTATATAGTAATCCAAATCAGATGCGTTTTGGCTTCCTGTAGGCTCTGTTTTTGCCCATTCGGATGCCCCAAAGACCACTCCTGACATCAAATGAATACTAATGACTATTAATGACAATATTTTTCTCATGTTTCCTCCTATTTAATACCATATAATTTTACCACCCCTGATGCCAACTTAGGACTTTGACCTGACTCCCAAACATAAATTCTTATTCCATTTACAGCAGAGTTAGTGTCAAGCAGTCCAACTAAAGTACCTCCATTGGCACGACTATTTGCATTTGATCCTACTATACCACTAATTATTTTGTCAGTAGATGTGCTTGATGGTTCGTACAAAAATAAATGTCCACAACAAGTATCTGTTGCATCCACCATAGTTGTTAAATCTATCTGGTTTTGGTTTGCACCTACTGTTGCAGAATAGGAAGCTGATGTTGACAGAAGAGTTTGTCCATGAAAATCATATTGTCCTGAAGCCTCCCAAGAACTCCCACCATCATCTGAATATTGCAACCTGATATATCCCGATGCTCTACTAGATTTAAGATTAATAAGTTGAAAGAAATACACTTTATATGTGCTATCTATATCTGTAACAAACTCCATTTCCTCAGAAGAACCATCGGCAGTTTGTGTTTCCAAGAGTGTCCATGCTCCACCACCACTTGATACCAGTGTATCGACATATAGTTTAGTAGCACTATCTCCATCGCTTGTAGGTGTAGCAAGACTTATTATCTTCTT
>NIWG01001719.1_pt1 | contig 12306 bp, 32 predicted proteins | sample 1523271 | NCBI WGS metagenome assembly NIWG01 (sample SAMN06894523, study PRJNA379456) | ciliate metagenome | isolation source: three single ciliate cells amplified by MDA sediment | place: USA: Santa Barbara Basin
GAAGATGACTTTGAAAATTAAAAGTTGTCATACAAATTGCCTGTGGAGCGATGTTGTATGGTAAGAATAGGAAAAAGAACATTAGGTAAATATGTAACAATTCATTGGCTTGATCCTCAAACCCAAACGAGGGTCGAGCTAGATGAATTTCTAAAACAAGGTTTTGCCAAGTGTGAGATAAATGGCAAGCTGATAAGCTACAACCATCCCGCAGTAATTTTAGAACACGACAAATGTGATGGCGAACTAGGCGATTATACCATCATACATATCTTGATTTTAAGCCACTTTATGCCTATATTCCACCAACCACAGGCATAGAGAAAAACAACCATCGTTAATGCATTTTCTATGAATTAATAAAATATCATCTTTTTTCATTTAGTGCTTGCATTGTTTAATGCATTGATGTATAATTGCATTATCAGGTTATCGAAAAGCAAACAAAAAAAGGAGGTCAGAGATGAGGGGTAGCATAACTAGAGCAACAGATGTGTTAACTTATGCGAGTAGAAAATCTCGTAAAGCTTATAGGGATAAAATGGTTGCTAAGTATGGTGCTGATTGGGTTTTAAAGTGTACACTTAAAGAAGCAAACAGTATGCCTAAAAAAGTGTCTGTAAAGGAGGTGAGATAATTGGAAACCAAAAAATGTAAGCATTGTGGAAAAGAGTTTGAGCCGAAAAGAAAGTGGCAAAAGTTTTGTGGAACAGATTGTAGGTTCGCAGATTATTGGACAAGAAAAGCAAACAAGGAGAAGGTTTAAGTGGAACATTGGGATATTGAAATGGTAGTAGATGGAGTTCCTCGATCAAAAAATTCATGGGTTAAGGATGATAGCATGATAAATAATGTGATAGAACAAAAAGAAGATCAGGCTATTTTTAATTGCAGGGTCAAGTTAAAGATTATTTTTTATCTACCTATCGCTAACTCCAAGGATAAAAGATTACGAGGAAAAGGTGTTACTGTTTATTCTAGGTCAACACCTGATTTAGATAATATGGCGAAACATGTAATAGATCTTATGAAAAGAAAGTTGTTTAGTGATGATACTCATGTATCTTCTTTGTTCTGTGAGAAGTACCATGACGAAAATCCAAGAACAGAAATCTCTATAAAATATTTGTACTAAAACAGGAGCGAAGAAATGACTACTCTGATAGGAATTGGGGGAAAAATTGCAATCTTACACGATGGAGGTGAAGAGTTGATGACACAGGAAAAGAAAAGAATACAGATGACATATTTCGTAGATGGGTTGGAGTACGATCCGACATTTGAGTATTACCCAAGTGGAGAGAATTACTACCAGTGTCCGGAGTGTACTTCTAGCACCGATGATGCTTGTGGTGACCACACTAGAGTTTGCAAATCTTGTGGCTTTGATGAAAGGAATGGAACATGGCAAGATATCTACGATGAGAACCACGAAGAAAAGATACAGGCTTTTGAAACACAAAGGTTATACAACCATTTTGGGAGGAAATTATGAAAACGACAAGAGAAGTAATTTGGAATTTGGTATACGATCTATTACCAGAAGGATGGGATGACGAACTGGTACATTATGAGGGTATCAAGAAATGGGAAGATGAGAATAAAGATATCGTGGATAGTATTGAGGAGTTGGCACAGAGCATTGAAGATCACATGACAGAAAGAAGCCAGTACGATGATGCAAAAGAAGATAATGGATGTCGTATAAACCACAAAAGGTCAGAAGGAGAAGGATGAAAACCATCGATATTAAAGGAAAGGCATATGTAACAGTTAATGAAAGGATCTTAGAGTTCCACAGGAAATATCCCAATGGTTCGATATCCACCAAGATGTTCCCACAGGTAAATGGTGTAGTTGTGTTTCAAGCGATAGCAACACCAGACATAGAGCATGAGGATCGAGCATTTACAGGTCATGCTTACGAAAAGGAAGGTAGCACATTCATTAATAAGACTTCCTATATTGAGAACTGCGAAACATCAGCAGTTGGTCGTGCATTGGGTATGTTGGGGATAGGGATAGATACATCAATAGCATCAGCAGACGAGATGCAGAATGCGATGGCGAACCAGAATACCGATAAGCCATTGACAGAAAAACAAATGTCAACGATAGTGGATTATGTAAACGAACTCAAGGTAGATATACCAAAGTTTTGTGCTTTTATGAAAGTAACCGAATTGGATGAAATCACTCAGAGCCAGTACCAGAAGGCTATCGCGGCTTTTCAGGCAAAGGAGAAAAACCAATGACAATATTTTCTAAGAATGCTCAGGGTACTGAGGAGTGGATGGCAGAGCGAACAGGATTGCCTACAGCTAGTAAGTTTGATATGGTAATCACATCAAAAGGTGAACCCTCTAAACAGGCACAGAAATATATTTATCAGTTAGCAGGAGAGATTGTGACAGGCAAGAAAGAAGAAACATATCAGAACGATGCTATGCTCCGGGGGATCGAGTTAGAGAGTGAAGCTAGGACTCTTTACGAGGTAGTAACAGGAGAGGTGGTTACTGAGGTGGGGATAGCATACCCAGACGAGAAGAAGACTATAGGTGCAAGTTCTGATGGTCTGGTGGGTGATGATGGTATGGTAGAGATTAAATGCCCACAGATGGCTACTCAGGTAGAGTATTTGGTGAATGGTAAAGTTCCAACTAAATACATTGCACAGGTGCAAGGTCAGATGTATGTTACTGGTAGGAAGTGGGTTGACTTTGTATCGTATTATCCCGGTATGGAACTGGTGTTGATTCGTGTGGATCGTGACGAAAAGTTTATTAAGAACCTTGATAGTGAGTTGTGTGATTTACTATTGGGTCTTGAGAAGGTGGTAAAAAAGATAAGGAGAGAAGATGATTAAATGGATTTGTTTACCCGAAGAGGGCAAGGATGGTAAGACTTATTGGAATCGTGTTGGCAAGTTAATTGTTGGCAGTAATGGCAAAGAGTATGTCAAAATGTTCCATATCCCCGGATTGTGTTCTGTGTTTGAGGATAAGAAGAAAGATGTTACAGAAACTCCTAGCATTGATGTTGGTGCAGGATCAACTGGTGATGAGGAGACCCCATTTTGAGGACACCTGAAAAGATATCGGATCTGTTCTGGTCTGCTGAGAGTAAGGGGCAACTCAGCAGGCTAGGGTATCAGGTGGCAGATGAAATAAAACAAATGCCTGAAGAAGATCAGGAATGGTTGAGGTGGGAATATCAGGGTGCTTTAAGAAGATGGACTCATCCCGGAATCAGCGACAAGGAATACAACAAAATATTAAGGAAGGTGAGGAAAGATGGAGTTTGTACAGATCGAAAAAAACATGAGACAAGCGATAAACAAAATCGAAGAAGTTGGAAAGAGCTACGCAGAGGCGAAGGCTCAGTCATATCAGTTACAGGAAATGAAAAAAGTGGTACTGGCAAAACTAAAAAACGAAAGAGAAGGATCTGATGTTAAGAGGGAACGAGAAGCACTTATCGCTGAACGATATGCCTTACACATTCAAGGTACTGCCGAAGCTATAGGAATAGAAACTCGTCTTAGAGCAGAGTTGGATCGGTGGAAGGCACAGTTTGAGGGATGCCGATCCTTATTGTCGATGGAGAAAGCGAAGGCTAACCTATAAATGTTCTTGACAAATTTTACCATGTATGCTAGGATGATTCATGGTAAAAAGATAAATATGAAAAACAGAGAAAATTGCAAACATTCAAATCATAAAATAACTGGGCAAGGAAACAGGTACGCAATACCTGTTCTGTGGCTGATCAGAAATGATCGGCTTTTTCTTTGCCCAGTTTCTATCTAAGGACACACCATGAACTGGACTAAAATAAAGACAAAACACTTCCTGTATAGTGAGCTTACCAAGTCGCAAAAAGGTGATCTGGCTGATCTTTTATGTCTGACAGCACACCTTGAAAAAATGCCAACTGAGACACAAATGCTACAAGTTTGCCGCAAACCTGCGTTAATTGTGTTGCACAATTACTTCAAAAGTGAAGCAACTATGCTACAAAATGTTTTAAGCAGAGTGCTTGAAGATGTGGATGAAGTTTCCAAGAAAAAAGAGGCAAGTCGTTTAACCTCAGAGAGATACAGGAAAAGAGCTAAACTAGAAGGTGGTAATGGTGACATGTCACATGACAGGTCAAATCATACCCCAGATAAGATAAGAGAAGATAAGAAAAGAATATATAGTAATAAGGTTGTTGTTGATGTTCAACTTTTTGAGTTGTTGTGGTCTGTATACCCAATAAAACTTGGTAAGAAAAAAGCCGAAGTACATTTTGGTTCTTCAGTAAAAACTGATAAAGACAAAGACGATATTAAAAAGGCACTGAGAAGTTTTATCCGATATCACAAAAAAAACGAAACAGACAAACAATACATACCACATGGATCAACATGGTTTAATAACTGGAAAGATTGGATTGACTACAAAGACACTTCACCTAAACAACCATCTGAGAGGAAACTATGACAGGAAAAATAAGACACATATCAGATATGGTATTACCACTGAACGAAGAGATCTCAGAACGATATGGCAGACCGAAAGAATTATCTATAGACATACTACCTGCAATAAACCACAAGGTCTACGGACTCCGAAAGAAAAGGCTCGTAACCATAGCAGGAAGACCATCGATGGGGAAGAGTTCGCTTCTGATGGCAATGTCATGGTGTTTTGCATCACAGGGCAAGAAAGGAATGTTCTTTAACCTAGAGACTACGAACCAAGAATTCTCCGAAAGGTTATATTGCTATGTCACCAAGACAGATAACACTAGGGTAATGTCAGGCAAGGTAGTCAACGATGAAGGTTATGCAGAGAGCATGAACAGGTTCAAAGAGTCAGCTACACTGGCGAACCTGTATGTAGCAGAATCTTATGGCAAGACATTCGATGAGATTATCACAGTGATAGAGAAGTCTGGTGATGACTACGAGTTTATTGTTATAGACTATTTACAGAAGATTAAGATGACAGGTAAGTCCGAAAGAGAATCTATGGATAAGTACCTGAACCAGTTGGCAGACCTAGCGATCGAGAAAGATATCTGTATCATTCTGGGTAGCCAGATCAATCGCGGCACATACGATGGCAAGAAAGTCGCACCACCGATGCTACATGAAATGAAAGGTACTTCTGGGTTGGAAGAGAAGAGTTTCATGGTGTGGTTACTCCACTGGGAATACTGGTACAACAACGACAAAGAGAAAAATCGGTACAGGATACACATAGCTAAAAATAAGGATGGTAGGACAGGTGTAATGGACACGACATTCTATCCAGAACATTATCGTATCTGCGAAGACATTAACTGGGAGGAACATGAAGAAGAAACTACAAAGAGTTACGGCACAGACTATTTCAACAATTAGTAAACTAGAGGGCGTACTGGAGAAAGGTTATTTCAAGTACATCACCGATCCAGAGATGCGACAGGAATACATGAAAGCCATTAATGGGATGAGATACTGGAAACAGCAAGAAAGGGCAGATTTAAAGTCATATAACGGAAGCTAACTGGGGAGGTAAATAATGCTGATAATGATATTGTCGTTTATAGTTATGGTGATAGGTATGATTTATCTGCTAGGGAAGGCGAAGGGATGAGCAAGAAAAAAAGCAAAAAGAAGAAACTAAAGAAAGATGCTTGGGATTTATTAAGCAAAATAATCCGTAAATCAAGTGCAGACAGCTATGGTATGGTTACTTGTTATACTTGTGATGCAAGAGGATATTGGGAAAAAGATGGTATGCAAGCAGGGCATCTATTGGATGGCAGAAATAACTCAATATTATTTGAAGAGAGATGTCTTAAAGTACAATGCTATGGCTGTAACTGTGGTAGATCTGGGAACAAAGAAGTTTTTATCCCTAAGTTCATAGACGAACATGGTAGGGAATTATTTGACGAGTTGGTGAGGCAGAAGAACACAACTAGAAAGATTAGCGAAAGTGAATACGAAGAGATGATCGAGGACTACAAACAAAGACTGGAGGGCAAATGACATATAACGAAGAACAGATCAGGAACTTTATAGCATGCCCGAAGTGTAAAGGAAAAGACAAGAAGACAGATACCAAGTTTGCAGTGACATTCATAATATTAATTGTGGTAGTGTTCACATTTTTATTGATCATAAATTAGGCAGGTAGGATTGAAGGTAAGTGTATCACTCTGGTCTGGGCGAAACACAACAGGAACACCCTGAAACTATCTGCTTAACAAATAAGTTAATTAACTGTGTTTGGGTTTAATGTATATGTTAATCGAACCACAGGCGATGGTTCGGAAAGTGATGTAAAGTAGGGGGTGACAAAATCAAAGAATTTACTAAGAAACAGAAAGCGGTGTTGCGAAAGGTCTGGAAAGATGTGGAAGTAGCTCACGATAAATATTATAAGATTATTGGAGATATGGAAGACCAGTTACGGTGCGAACTTGAAATAGACATAAACATATTTCATGTTGAAGGTGAGCCTGTAGGGTTCGGGGATTATGGTCGGGAATACGAACTGTGGCAGGATATTGAATTAAAGGGTACAGATTGAAAGTTGTATCGACAGATTACATAGGAGGGGTTATGGAGACGATAAAGGTGTTGGAATACTATGCTGAAGACGGCAAATCTTATGGGTTTGATGATTACCTAATGTCTGCCCTTAAACACGCTATTGAAGTGCTGAAGAGAGAAGGGGAGCAAAAGGAAAGGGCAGAAAGATATCTTAAAGAATTTGATAGAGCAATAGCAGATCTAGAGATTAGCCAGAGAGATTATAAGTATGAGGTATCGCATACACAGGAAGCTTTGGTGGAACTTGAGAAGTGTCAGGACACAAGAACTAAACTGTTAGAGATACAATGGGAGCTTAATCATAAGGTTGTTGAGAAGGATAAGGAAATAGAAGTCTTAACCCTAGAGGTCAAGAAAGGTATGAAAGCATGGGTGAGAGCAGAGGATTTGGAAGTTGAGGTGGAGAGGTTGAAGGCAGAACTCAACAGAATCAAAGAAGATTCTAGTCATTACTTTGCAGGGATGAGTAACTGGCGTATTAAGTACAAAGCTTTGGAGGAAGAAAGATTATCTTTTGCACAACAAGTATGTGAGGAACAAAACACTTCCGAGAAAGAATATGAAGCCTTGAAAGAAGAACGAGATAACTGGAAAAAACTACATTACGACTATGAAATATTCGCTAATAAGGCTTGTCAGAAAACTCTTGATAAGTTAGAAGCCTTGAAAGAAGAAAATAGAGCCAGAAAAGAAACAAACGAGTTCTTGCAGAAACTTGAGGTATCCGAAGATAAGTACCAAGCCCTGAAAGACAGGGTGGGCGATGTGGATGGGATAGAGAAGATAATTGACAAAATAAACAATAATTCATACTGCAAGAAACTTGGGTTTCCTGCAAGAGGTAGGCACATAGCCAAAGCCATATCTACTATGCTAGGAGGGAAGGGATGACTTGTAAAGACTGTAAATTCTGGAACAAAGAAGCAAAACAATGTACCGACCAAGAAGTATATGTGAACAGCACGGATGGAGAATATTGTTGTAGGTATCATCCTGATGCAGTTGACCCTGATTATTTTAAGGAGGGTGATGAACAATGAGTGAATCAAGGGGTGTTAGCAGTAGTAATGAACAAAAGGAGGGGATAATGTGCAGTGGTAGTGCAAAGGGGTGTGAATCAAGGGGTGTTGAGGAGATACTAAGTACCGTAATAAAACAACATAAATTGCAAGACGGAGTAGTTGACGATATTTATGTAGAAGAAGCCAAAGCCGAGCTAACCAAAGCGATACTTGAAGCAGAGCATTTTCCGAAGGAGAGTAATGTAATGGCTAGGCTTTACGAAGAAGGACAACATAGTGATAGGGAATTGGTTGTGTTAGAGAACGGGAAAAACCAGATGCTATCCGAAGCCAAAGCGAGTATCAAGAAAACCATGGAGGGAAAATGAGCATGGAAAAAGATTACCAGTCTCTAATAGATGGTAGAACAAATAAACTAGCAGACGATTATCTGATTGAGTTGACAGGGATGTTGATTGATGGGTTGCCCGAAGAATCAATGTCAATAGATGTTTGGGGGAAGTTATATCCTAATAGTGCTGATAAAGCCTATAACAAATGTCTTACCGAAGTCAAGAAATCAATAAGGAAAACCATGGGGGTACTATGATAAACTTTCTACTAGCAATACCAGTAACAGCGTTCTTTATAATAGTTGGGTATGTGTTGCATTTAACTTGGGGGGAGATCAAATGAAACTATGGCAAATTGCATTATTGCTATGGGTGTTGATGTGGATCTGGGTGATATGTGAATCTGGCAGATGGATGACGATATATGATTTTGTTCGTGGATTTTAACAGGGAGGTAATATGAAAAGGATATGGGAATCGATCTATTTGACATTGGGCGAAGAACGAAGCAGGGAGATCGGGGTGTTGCTGATGGTAGCTCCGTTAGTTTATGATATCCTGATGACAGGTGTACTGAGGTTTAATCATATATCGATATGTTGGAAAGGTATTGTGATCCAGTTGATCGGGTTTAGTATTTACAAATATTCGCAGAAGATCGATAGAGATACCCAGTAGGAGGAACATGAATCCATGTCCACGATGTGGTAAGTTCAAAATGTACAAGCCGGGAGCAGTCAAGGTGTATCGAGGTGGTAGGCTAATACATACGATATGCTATAGCTGTTCAGATCGTCCACAGGTAGAAGGAGTCACAGAGAAAGATGGTACATGTCTACACTGCAAGAAAAAATTCCACAGGATGAGCAAGATGCAGAAGTTTTGTAACACAGTATGCAGGATGACATATGCATCTCGAAACCAATACAGGAGGAAAAAATGCCACAAGCAGTTGGAAGCCAAGTGATCGTTAAGCTAGAGCATGAAGAGAAGGTGGGGTCGATAATTATTGCAGATCATTTAAAAGCACAGCACGCAGGGTTCTGGGGCAAGGTGATTGCAGTGGGTTGGGATTGTAAGTTGGAGATCAAAGAGGGCGATCGGATTTTGTTTTTTCGGAACGAAGGTTATGAAATCACAGAAGCAGGTGATCAATATTTGTCTGTCGAACAGAAGCACATCCACGGCATTTTAGAGAAGGGGGAGCGATGAACCAAAGAGATTATACCAAAAGGTGGAGGGCAAACAATCCTTGGATGTCTTCCTATAGCCATGCAAAGGATCGGTGTGGTAACAAAAACAACGGGGTTTACCATAGATATGGAGGTAGGGGTATAAAGATGCTCTTGTCTGTTGAAGAAATTAAGTGTCTGTGGTTTCGAGATAAGGCTTTCGATATGGATAAGCCAAGCATTGATAGAATAAACAATGATAAAAATTATTCTATGGATAACTGTAGGTTTATCGAGCAAGTGGAAAACAATAGGAGAAGTGGTCGGATTACTCGCCGTAAACCAATTATACAGAAAGACTTAAAGGGTAATGTCATCAGGGTGTGGGAAAGTGCATATAAGGTTTATCAATCTATAGGTCTTCCCAACACAAGGATATGTGCTTGTTGCCGCGGTGGAATACAAACAGCAGGGGGTTTTAAATGGGAATATCGATAAAGCCACTTAGGGGAAAGATCCTAGCGAAGATTATAAAGAGAGAAACCATGCAAGGTAGTCTGCATGTTGTCAGGAGAAACGATATACCTGATAGGGTGAAAGTGTTAGCAGTAGGCGAAGAAGATACTGACAGGAAAGGTAGACCGATAAAGAGTTATGCTTATGAGGGTGGTGTGATCTACATCAAGAAACATTCTGGGCAGAGGTTCAAGTTTGAAGGTATGGATTATATTATAATCACCAACAAAGATATTATTGGCAGAGCCTAAAGGGAGGACAAATGAGATTGAAGTATTGGTATCAGCTTACTGATTGGGCAGAGAACATAAACGATATTAAATTTGCAGAAAGACAACTCCAGAAGTATGGTGACAAGCATGGCGAAGATTATATCTGGAAGAAACTAGAAGAGAACTGGGCGATATTCACTACTGGCAAGAGGATAGAAACACATGAAGCATATCCGGGTTGAGGTAGAGTTCGCTGAGATGATGGTGATCTACTGGAGGATGTCGCAGAGTCTGGACTTGCCAAAACTTAAACGATCTATAACTGAGTGGGAACTGGAGGAGGGACATGGAGAAGAGTGCAAAGACGAGGAGTAACTATCGTGGCACATGCACAAAAGAATGTCGGAACAGAGGTGAGCTTTGTGATGTTTGTTTCAAGTGGCAGGGAGAGTATTCGCATTATGAGAAGGAAGCGAAGGAGGAGAAATGAATAAACCAGTAGTGGATTCTAAACAGTACAGCAAAGAATATTTTATGGATGCTGAAACATATGGAGGTGCGAAGGAGTTTGGTGCAGGGATATATGATAGGCGGTTTCATCAGAGCCTAGAGAGGGCAGATATCCATAGTGGCATGAAGGTGTTGGATGTTGGGTGTGGGAAGGGTGAGATGACTAATTTATGTTCAGCTTCAGGAGCAGAATCCATAGGGATCGATTATTCTGAGGATGCTATTGATATAGCTGTTCAGTATAAACATAAGTTTGCGAAATTTGTGTTAGTGAAAGGGTTTATGTTTCCTTTTCAAGATGGCACTTTCGACAGGGTGACTATGTTGGACATTGCTGAACATCTAAGCAAACAAGAGTTACAAGAATGTTTAAAAGAGGTCAAGAGAGTATTAAAGCCTAATGGGATGTTATATCTTGATACATCACCCAATAAATTGTTTAACGAAATAACATATTACATGTGGGAGCGACCACTAAACATGCTAATAAATAAAATGTGTGGTACTAAATTTATGGTGAGATACCCCATTCGCACAGAAACTGATTTAAAACTACACATTAATGAACATACAGTATTCTCTATCCGACAAGCCTTAAAGGGTGCAGGGTATAGGGTAACAACAAAGATGCATCCTCGTAAGGTAACACCAAGAAAGATGGGAAACAAAAAAATGCAATTCTTAGAGTACATGCGGTGCATAATAACTTGTTTGTATCCAGTATCGTGTATTTTTCCATTAAATTTATTGTTCTGTAATGACATAATTTGTTTTGGGAGGACGAAACATAAATGAGTGGTGATAGGGTTGTCTTGTGTTTAATGGGGGCGATGTTATGTGTGGCTGTGGTAGGGGTATATATTTTTTGTATTTATAATCCACCACCAACATGTGCATTATTGAGATAGAACTCAAGGAGGATAAATGAATAACGATGCGATTAGGAACTGTATAAAAGATTTGCAAGAAATAGATGTAGTGGTGTGTAGTGCTTCAGGGAAAATAATATTGGTGCTTGAAAAGTATTTAACTGCTATGCTAGAGAAAGATGGTGGTTGTACCCATTGTGATGGGATAGGCTGTCTAGCTTGTTCTGCAAAGTTTATTGAAGCACCTGCATCCGATAGGTTGGATAAGGTAGATTTGCGAACCACAGACGATGGTTCGGAAAGTGATAGTTCACAAAACAGACCAGATGACAAGCATGACTTGACAACTGGGGATAAGAATACACCTATAGCTGATAGTTTTAAGGAGGATGAATATATTACTATAGATTGTATAGACCAAACAGACGAGCCGGGGTGCATGCTAGTAGGTTACACTGAAGATGGCACAGAGTGTGAACAAGAGATATTCTGGAAACCTTAATAGGGTCAAAGGTGGCAGATATGTTGTGTGATTATAGAGAAGCTATAAAACAATACTGTGAGGAGGCATAATGCCAAAGTATTTAATAATCGATACACGAACAGGATCTACACTAAAGCTTACGACAAAGCGAAAGAAGTTTCTCAAGTTAATGTTTGAGGCTAAAGAATATCTTGAGTTGCCTAACTACAAGCAGAGGATATTTAAGAAGTGGTGTAAGTGCAAATATTTGAGGGAGGGAGCATGAGATACTATGTAGCCTATAGGTTCGCACAGAAAGGCAAGCAAGGCAAAGAAGGATGGGGATATTGCAATGTCTGGGGTATGCTATGGTTTAATCCTATCAAGATTGCAGAGAGGCTCAGAAAAGAGGGGAACTATAAGATTGTGCAAATATCATTTTACAAAAGAATAAGCATCTTTGCATCAAAGTCATTATAATGCTATGCTTATGTTATGAAAGAAGAAGCAAGGGCAAAGCAAGGTGAACCACCAAAAGAAAACCAATGGAAGCCGGGGCAGTCTGGTAATCCCAAGGGGTACAAGAAGGGTCAACTTAATTTAAAGACTCTTATACGGAAA
>NIWG01001639.1_pt1 | contig 12121 bp, 14 predicted proteins | sample 1523271 | NCBI WGS metagenome assembly NIWG01 (sample SAMN06894523, study PRJNA379456) | ciliate metagenome | isolation source: three single ciliate cells amplified by MDA sediment | place: USA: Santa Barbara Basin
ATATATAACCCCATCCAATTAATCAGATTATTATATTAGAGAAAATGATGATATGAATTGGTTGTTCTGGCACAAGCCCTCTTTCTGTACACCAACATTTTTTCCTGTCTTAAGATCTTGAACAAACGATCTCTTCCTACTTTTAACCCCATGTGTTTAAAGTCCCCTTGTAAAGCCACATGCAGTTTCCTTGTACCAACCCTGGGTTGAGTTCTTCGCTCTACCCTGACCAGCTTGAGTACCTTTTCTTCAACAATCATTTTAGTTTTAAAGCGCTTGTGGTATTTATAATAGGCATCACGTTTAAGCATAAAGCCATTGCAAATAGCTGAAGTACTTGCAAGGCCTGTTTTACGAGCTTTTTCCACAGAAGTGATCATTGCTTGATGTTTAGCTTTTTTTTTAGTTCCTCCACATCTTTAAACCCCAATCCCTTAGCTGCATATTCCAGATAAGAATCCTGTATTAGAGCATCTATATCCTTTTTGACCAACAACTCTTTGAGCTGTTCTATCTCTTTTTTCAGGGCTTTTATACGTCCTAGTTCATCGGTGTCTTCTATCATAATCCGTTGGTTCATTAAGTCTTTACGATCGTACTTTTTAATCCACATATTGAAAGTGCTCGAAGCTACTCCATATATTTTGGATAGCTCTCTTTTACTATACTTTCCAGTGCTTAATTCATCTAACACTTTTAATTTAAAACTCTCACTAAACCGTCTTACTACTTTGTCATTTTTATACATATACTTATTGTTTTAGTGTATACATATTTTAGGACGGGTCAAACAGAAATCGTTGATTTAGTTGGGGGAGTAAATGAGTCAAATCAATTTCAAATCGAATATACGAATAATCTTAAACCTAATAGTAGGATTGAGATAAATAAAGCTTTTTATTTCTTATTCTTGTGATAGAATGAATCCCTATATTTGTCATTGAATTTTTAAAACCCATAATTATGTCACGTTTATTTTTGATTGTCCTTCTTTTAGCATCCTTCCAACTTTCAATTGCACAAATTCGTGCTACTACCGAAAGCGGAAATAAGGTATTATTGTTTGATGATGGAACTTGGCAATATGAAGAGAAAGTTGTTGCTAAAGTGGAGAAAAAAGCTTTTAAAGATGGGGTTGTCGTGGCCACTCCTGTTAAAGTGAACGCTACAAAAGATACGTCAACAGAACTCAAGGAACTCTTTTATTTAGCAAGTCCACGAATGCAAAAGTATTTTGGGGAGAAAGGTAATATTCGTTGCAAATTAAGTTGTTCCAATACATTGGGTGCTGTTCAAATTCGTTTTATGTGGGAGATCCCGGTTGATGATGGCACCCGTTATTTCGGATCTTTCAAGGCAGGAACTAAGGTGACCATTCATATGGTTGATGGTCAAAAATTGGACTTGCTTATAGGCGAAGAAAACGACATTGAATATAATGACAAATATAATTATACAACCATTTATGGAACTTCAGAGCCCCTAACTAATGAGCAAGTAGCCATGTTAAATGCTCAACCCTTCCGTAAAATAGAGGTGGACTGGAGAAAAAAGCCAGAATCATATGATGTGGAATTGTCTCGCTACTTTATGGAAACACTCCCGATTATTTTATAATTAATTATTTCATCTTGTCATCTCGACTAAAACGCCTTTGGCGTGAAAGGAGAGATCTCAACCTTCGGCACTTCGATAAACTCAGTGTCCTTTACATTATTACGGCTATGCTCAACACCCCTTTTTTGTGTCATTCTCTCAAAACACGACTTCTGCGTATTTCTTCTGTATGCTGATTTTTGAATTGAGCTACGATTTTTAGTAGAGAATCTAGTTTTCCTTTATTTTCAACACTTTCATCGTTTTTTAACTCATTAGCCATCACTTAAACCTCATAACTGAGTATGGCTTACCCCTCCTAAAAGTACTGGTTTTTGTCTGAAAAATACGCGCTCTCTTCCACCCTAAAAAAGGTAATTCATCACCTGTTCTGGCCTTGCATCTCGAAATACCTTTACATCATAAATAAAAACAAAAACACAGCAAAAAAATATTAACCTATAAAAATTAAATATCATGGAAACAAAGAAAATTTTAATCGTAGATGATGACATAGATGTGATCACTGTGGCAGAAGCAATTTTAACAAAAGAAGGTTATGAAGTAGTAAGTGCTTCAAACAAAAACGAGGGTATTGAATTACTAAGAAACGAAAAACCAGACATGGCCATTTTTGATGTAATGATGACTTCACATTATGAAGGTTTTGAATTAGCTAACGAAATGCTTAACAATCCTGACTTAAAAAATACTCCTTTCCTCTTTCAAACATCTATCGATGTTTTAACAACTACCAAAGCAAGTGTTGTGGATATGGTTCGCGAATTTCGTAAAGATCCAAGCTTCCAGGACTTACAAGTATTATTAGTGAAAAATGTGACTGATGGTTCAGCAGCTATTGATTATAAAACCGAAGATGGAAAAAGCGTTTTATTCCCTGTAGGTGGTTTCGTTCGTAAACCAATTGAAGCTAGCAGATTACTACCAGAGGTAGAGAAATTGCTAAATAACTAAATTTAAAAATGATGACGGGTAGGATTAGGCCTGCTCGTTTAATGTGAATGTTGGAATTATGAGAACAAGTATAGAAAATATCATTTCAAAATACCCGAACGCAGAGCAGGATAGTTTGATTCCTATTTTACAGGATATCCAAAATACGGATGGCTTTTTATCGGAGGATTCCATTGTTGAGGTAGGTGGCTATTTAAATCTGCCAACTTCAAAAATTTATGGAGTGGCTACCTTTTATAATCAGTTTAGGTTTCAGCCTGTGGGTAAAAATCACATCCAAGTATGTAGAGGTACTGCCTGTCACGTATTGGGTTCGGCTACTGTATTGGAGGAGTTGGAGAAAAATTTGAAGATAAAAGCGGGTGATACTTCGAAAGATGGATTATTCAGTATTGAGGTGGTTGCTTGTATTGGTGCTTGTGGATTGGCACCTGTAATTGCTGTGAATGGAAATTTTCACGCTAAAGTAACATCAGAATCCCTCAAGGAAATTATTGAAAGTTATAGTTCTAAAGCGGAATAAGTCATGCAAACAGAAGGATATACAACAAAAGAATTTCTTATCAACGAAGTACTGCGCGATTATAGCAGTAATTCAAAAGATGAGCTTACCATCAAAAAGATGGCTGTCTTAAAAAATGAGAAGATTGATAAACCTATTATTTATATAGGTGCCGGTACTTGTGGACTGGGAGCAGGAGCAGAAAAGACATTGAATAAAACAATTCAATATCTTAAAGAGAATAATTTAGAAGCCCATATTATTGAAACTGGTTGTATCGGATTATGCTCTTCGGAACCTATTATGGATGTTCAAATGCCAGGATACAACCGTATCTCTTTTGAGCAAATTACCGAAGAAAAAGTAGGCGATTTATTAGATCAGATGTTTAAACTGGAATTGCCTAACGCTAAAGCGATGGGTCAGTATGCCAGTCAAAATAATCGCTCATGGGAAAATGTTCAAGACATTGATGAACATTCATTTTTTGCACCTCAAGAACGTGTGGTGTTAAAAAATTGTGGTGTGATTGATCCATGTAGTATCAGCGAATACATAGCCAATGGAGGCTATAAAGGATTTATAAAAGCCGTCAACACATTTAAATCTGCAGAATTGTGTCAGTATGTGGTTGATTGTGGCTTAAGAGGCCGTGGAGGAGGAGGATTTCCTTCCGGTTTAAAATGGAAGTTTGCTAATGCAGAAAGTAGTTCTCAAAAATATCTTATCTGCAATGCCGATGAAGGGGACCCCGGTGCGTTTATGGATAGAGCGGTGATTGAAGGGGATCCTCATCGGTTATTAGAAGGTATGGCAATTGCTGCTTATGCTATTGGTGCCAGTAAGGCTTATGTTTATATCCGTGCGGAATATCCGCTGGCTATTAAACGCCTGAACATTGCTTTAGAACAAGCCCGCGAATATGGCTTGCTAGGCGAAAATATTTTTGAAACAGGAATCGATTTTGATATCAAAGTGAAGATTGGTGCAGGTGCTTTTGTTTGTGGTGAAGAAACCGCTTTAATGCACAGTATCGAGGGCAAACGAGGAATGCCTCGTCCACGACCACCATTTCCAACCACCAGTGGTTTGTTTGGCAAACCAACCGTTATCAATAATGTGGAGACTTTATCAAATATTCCTTCTATCATCGAAAAAGGAAAAGATTGGTATACTTCTATCGGAACTGAAAATAGTAAAGGAACCAAAGTGTTTGCTTTATCAGGTAAAGTAAATTTAACAGGATTGATTGAGATTCCGATGGGAACCACTATCCGCGATATCATTTTTAAAATCGCTGGCGGTATTCCTAACAACAAAAAATATAAAGCAGTACAGATAGGTGGCCCTTCTGGTGGATGTATCACCGAGGAAAACTTAGACATCGAAATTGATTATGATTCACTTCTAGAAGTAGGAGCCATGATGGGTTCAGGTGGATTGGTTGTGATGGATGAAGATACCTGTATGGTTGATGTGGCTATGTTCTTTATGGATTTTATCCAAAGAGAAAGCTGTGGAAAATGTATTCCTTGTAGAGAAGGAACTAAACGCATGTTAGAGATTTTGGAAAGCATTACTTCAAAACCTGTAGGTACAGCAAACAACGAGGCCTTGGAACGTTTTAAAGGAATCATGCAACTCGAAAAATTAGCACATGTTATTAAAGACTCATCGCTTTGCGGATTGGGGCAATCAGCGCCAAATCCAGTACTCAGTACATTGAGATGGTTCAGAGATGAATACGATGCTCATATTTACGATCGTAAGTGCCCAGCAGGTGCATGTACAAATCTACGGACTTTTAAAATAGATGTTGATAAATGTACAGGCTGTACTATTTGTAAACGGAAATGCCCAACAGGAGCAATCATTGGTTCAAAAAAAGAACCTCACTTTATTGTTGAAGATAAATGTATTGGATGCGGGGCTTGTGAAGAAGCATGTAAGTTTAAAGCCATTGATGTTGTTTAACCATTTGAAAAGAAAATCATGAGTTTTTTAATAGAAGTAAATAATAAACAAATAGAAGCAGAAAAAGGGGAACTCCTTTTAGAGACGCTGAACAGGCATGGGATCAAAGTTCCAACTCTTTGCTATCTTAAAAATTATACTCCTTCGGGAGCCTGCCGAATGTGTGTGGTTGAAAACGAGAATACAGGTAAATTATTTACCTCTTGTTCGCATCCAGTGGAAGTTGGAATGAAAGTTCAAACACATTCGCCAAAAGTGATCGAAACACGTAAAACAATTGTTGAACTATTGCTTTCGGATCATCCAGATGACTGTTTGTATTGTGTTCGTAGCAGCAACTGCGAATTACAAACATTATCAAAAGATTTGAATGTTCGCGAACGTCGCATCAAAGGCAAAAAAAATAATTATCATTTGGATCGCTCCAGTGCAAGTATTGTACGCGATCCTGATAAATGTATCCTTTGTGGACGTTGTGTCCGTGTGTGTGATGAAGTAATGGGTGTTTCCGCAATAGATTATATTAACCGTGGTAGCGAATCAGTAATTGGCACCACTTTTAATAAAGGATTAAACACATCCAGTTGTGTAAACTGTGGACAATGTATTTTAGTTTGTCCTACAGGCGCATTAACTGAACGTAATCATTTTGGTGAGATTCAGGCAGCTATCAACAATCCTGAAAAAACAGTGGTTGTACAATATGCACCAGCTATTTCAGTTTCTCTCGCCGAAGAATTTAATATGGAAGCAGGAAAAGATATCGATGGTATTTTAAATTCTGCTCTTCGTAAAGTAGGTTTCGATCGAGTTTTTGATACTTCTTTCTCTGCTGATTTAACCATTATGGAAGAGTCTTCTGAATTGATTGATCGTATTCAAAACAATGGAACGCTTCCAATGATTACTTCTTGCTGTCCAGCATGGGTAAAATATGCGGAGGAGTTTTATCCTGATTTTATCCCTAATATTTCTAGTTGTAAATCACCACAACAAATGATGGGTGCGGTTATCAAATCGTATTGGGCTGAGAAACAAGAAGTGAATCCTGATAATATTTATTCGGTAGCCATCATGCCTTGTACTGCGAAGAAATTTGAAGCTCAACGTGGTGAGATGACTCAAAATGGAGTATCTGATGTAGATGCGGTTTTAACCACTCGCGAATTGGGTGACTTTATCCGCATGATGGGTGTTGATATTCATAACATCCCCGAAGAAACTTCCGATTCTCCTCTTGGATTTAGAAGTTCGGCAGGTAAACTGTTTGGAGCTTCTGGTGGAGTAATGGAAGCAGCTATTCGTACTGCATATTTCAAAATTACTGGTGAAGAGTTGGTAGAATTCCAGGTTCCTGAGATCAGAGGATTGAAAGACATCAAAGAAACCAAACTAAACATTAATGGTTTGGAATTGGGTGTAGCTGTGGTTAATGGTTTAGGAAATGCTGGTAAATTATTAGATCAGATAAAAGCAGGACGTAAAGACATTCATTTTATTGAAGTGATGTCATGCCCAGGTGGATGTATTAACGGAGGTGGTCAATATATTGGTGCCGAAGAATCAGCCATTAAAGCACGTATGCAATCTATTTATAATATTGATAAAACAGAAACCATTAAGGTATCTCATAAAAATCCAGAGATTATTGAATTATATGATAATTATTTGGAAAAACCTTTAGGACATAAAAGCCATGAGCTTTTACATACAAAATATACAAAACGTAATGTTTTAAAATAGATATAAGATGGGACACGCACGCAGAAGTAAATTGGTTTTAACGGTAAAAGACAAATGTAGAGTTTGTTATACCTGTGTACGTGAGTGTCCTGTTAAAGCAATAAGTATAATCAACGGTCAGGCAGAAGTAATTAGTGAAAGGTGCATCGGTTGTGGTAATTGTGTTACAGTTTGTAGTCAGGGCGCGAAAGTGTTTCTTGATACCAAACTGGAGGTTGAAGGTTTACTGCAGTCCGATGCTAAAGTCATCGCATGTATCGCCCCAAGTTTTCCGGCAGAATTTTCCGATATCAAAGATTATCGAAGATTGGTAGGGATGATTAAACAATTAGGTTTTAATAATGTTGTTGAGGTAGCGTTCGGTGCGGATTTGGTGGCGATTGAATACAAAAGGTTGATTGAGAGTGATGATGCCAAGCCTTTCATTTCTTCTGACTGTCCTGCGATTGTATATTATATTGAGCATTATCACCCTGCTTTGGTAGAGAATCTCTCACCCATTGTTTCTCCAATGGTGGCAATAACAAGAGCCATTCATCAGGAGCATGGAGCAGAAGTTAAAGTGGTTTTTATAGGGCCATGCATTGCCAAAAAAGGGGAGTCTGACGAGGTAGATGAAGCCATCACTTTTAAAGAACTCAGAGAAATGTTTCAACTCAATGGAATTGATCAGGAAAGTGCAGAAGCTATTGATTTTGATCCACCTCATGCAGGTCGGGGAGCTATTTTTCCTGTAACCCGGGGATTGATTCAAAGCATTCGTAAAAATGATGATTTGGAAGTTGGGAATATTGTTTGTGCTTCGGGTCAGGAAGACTTTAAAGAGATTGTTAGTGAATTTGAAGAAGGCGAATTGGGTTGTTGCAAATACATGGAACTGCTTTGTTGTAAAGGTTGCATCATGGGTCCAGGAATGACAAATAAAGATAAACGTTATTCTAAGCGCAATAAGTTAAGTACTTACGTTCAAAAGAAATTAGCCAGATTTGATGAGGAAGAATGGCAAAAAAACATTAACAAATTTTCGAACTTAAATTTAACTCAAAGTTTTAATCCAAATGATCGACGAATTTCAAAACCTGATGGAGATGTTATTCAGAAAGTGCTTTTGAGTATGGGCAAACGTGAGCCTTCTGATTTTTTGAATTGTAAGGCTTGTGGTTATGATACCTGTGAAGATCATGCAGAAGCCATTGCTCAAGGTTATGCTGAAACAGAAATGTGTTTGCCTTTTGCTATCGAGAAGTTGCATAAGTCTTTAGACGATTTAAATGTATCTAATGAGAACTTGGACAATGCTCGTCTGGCTTTGAAACATTCTGAAAAGCTGGCAAATATGGGTCAACTTTCAGCAGGCATTGCACATGAGTTAAACAATCCTTTGGGAGTCATTACCATGTATAGCAATATCTTGAAGGAGGAAACAACTTCATCCGATCCAGTTTATAAGGATCTGGAATTGATTGTTGAGCAAACCGAGAGATGTAAAAAAATTGTTGGTGGTTTATTAAATTTTGCTCGAAAAAATCAGGTTAAAAAAGTCGAAACTAATTTATATGATTTTGTTTTTCATAGCACCGAATCAATTGTTGTTCCTGACAATATTGAGTTATCAATATTATCAGATTTGAGCGATCCATTGATTATGATTGATAAGGATCAAATGATGCAAGTGTTGACCAATTTGGAAAAAAATGCGATTGAGGCAATGCCTGATGGAGGTGTTTTAGGTCTTGCCCTTACAGATACTGAAAGTAACTTTCAGATTAAGATCTCAGATACAGGTATTGGGATACCTCCTGAGAATATGGATAAGCTTTTTACACCATTTTTTACAACCAAAAGTTTGGGAAAAGGCACGGGCCTTGGATTACCTTTGGTATATGGTATTGTAAAAATGCATAAAGGACAAATTAATGTTGTCTCAAATACAGAAATAGATAAAGGAAAAACAGGTACAAGTTTTATAATAGATGTTCCAAAATTTTAAATAAATAAAGAAATGAATAATAAAGAAAAAAACAATTTTGTTAGTGGATGATGATCCAGATTACCTATTCCAATTGGAAATGCAGGTGAAAGGATTTGGATTTAATGTAATCACTGCAGACGGTCAAAAAGAGGGTGAAGAAATTGTTGAAAATACAAAACCTGATTTGGCAATTATCGATTTGATGATGGAAAATATGGATAGCGGTTTTATTTTAAGCCATAAATACAAACGTAAATATCCTGATATGCCTGTCATTATTGCAACAGCTGTAACAGCTGATACAGGGATGGTATTTGGAATTGAATCTGATGCCGATAAAACATGGATCAAAGCTGATCTTTATTTAGAAAAAGGTTTAAGACCTGATCAGTTGCAACGCGAAATAAACAAACTCTTAAAGATATAAGTATGAAAAAATTAAAGGTATTAATTGTAGATGATGAACCGTTCATTCGCTCAGGAATTGAACGCATTCTTCGCAACTTTACGGTTGGCTATCCATTCATGGACGACGATTTCGCCTTTGATTTAATTCAAGCAGAAACAGGTGAAAAAGCCATCGAGATTATTGATTCTGAAGAGATAGATATTGCTCTGCTTGACAACCAACTGCCTGGTATCAATGGTATTGATGTGTTAGAGTACATCAATAAAAAGCAGTATGAAATTTGCGTGATGATGATCACCTCTTATGCTTCTTTGGAATTGGCAGTAAGAGCAACAAAAAATGGTGCTCTCAACTTTGTGCCTAAACCGTTTACTCCTCAAGAGTTAAAAGCTGCTATTGAAACCATTACCAAACAATTGTTTCTGAAGCGAATGACAAAGAAGATGAATAAGGAAGGGAAACAAATTCGTTTTCAATTCTTATCTGTTTTGTCTCATGAGTTAAAATCGCCTATCAATGCGATTGAGGGTTATTTGAAAATCATGCAGGAGAAACAAGTGGGTAATCAAATTGATGATTATGCCAAAATGATTGATCGCTCATTGGAACGCATCAACGGAATGCGAACCTTGATCTTGGATTTGATGGATGTTACAAAAATCGAATCAGGTACAAAAACACGATCAATCAAGCAAATTGATTTACACGAAATTGTGCAATTAGCCATGGATACCATCGAACCATTGGCCATTCAAAAACAAGTGAACTTGCATCTTGATGGTGAAGAAAAAATAATTATTTCATCGGATAGAGAAGAGTTGGAAATAATTATGAACAACTTCATTTCCAATGCTGTAAAGTATAATAAAGATGGGGGAGATGTTTTTGTTAATCTTTCGAAAGATGAAAAGAACGTAAAAATTTCGGTAAAAGATACGGGTGTTGGAATGAGCGAAGATGATATAAAAATGCTTTTCCAGGAATTTGTTCGTATCAAAAATTCAAGAACGAAAAATGTAACAGGCAGTGGACTCGGTTTGTCGATTGCCAAAAAAATGGTGGAACTAAATGAAGGTAGTATTGATGTAAAAAGTACTCCTGAAGTGGGTAGCACATTTACCATCACATTACCTCTAAACTAAAAAAAACTTTTGCAATGAAATTTACACCACAAGCCTATAAAAACCCAGATCGATCAATGGAGAACTTCATTGACAAGGAAGAAATCTGGGACTTCATAAATAAGTCTACGCCTACTACAAAAGCTGTTCAAGAAGTGATAGCAAAATCCTTGAACAAAGAACGCCTCAATTTAGAGGATGTGGCCATACTCGTAAAAGCTACAGAGCCCGAGCAAATTGAGATGATAAAAAACGGAGCTACTACACTAAAAAAACAAGTTTATGGAAACAGGATCTGTCGTTGTTCCAGCTTGCTCAGAAACAATGGCTACTTCTTGTCCGATGATGGCATTTATAAAGGAACTTTTTCCATTATTCCGTCGACCGAAAATACCTATATGTGGTTTTAAATCTTTTCCTTTTCCCATAGCAACCTCCTAGAAATAAATATCGCGTTCACCATTTTTTATTCGCTCAATGCGCGATCTTACTTTTTCGATATCTTGAAATCCATCCAATTCCAAAATATTTTTCTCTATCACTTTCCAACCTTTTTCAACCGTATGCTCAGGAGCATAATCTTCCAGATATTCAGCTAAGGTTAAAATGGCATTGGAAGAGCAAAAGCGCTTGATAAAACCTGGGACAGAGAATTCCATAAAGTGCTCACCTGTTCTACCCTTGCGATAACAAGCGGTACAGAATGAAGGCACAAACCCTTGATCCAATAATTCATCAATTACATCATTCAAAGAGCGACTATCATTGATTTGAAACTGCTCTTTATCCAGTTCTTGTTCTTTCTTGAACTTCTCGGCATAAGCGCCAATTTCAATTTTGGTACCTGCATCAATCTGAGAACATCCGTATTGCAAAACTTCTTTCCGAATCTCTGCATTTTCGCGAGCGGTTAAAATTAAACCAGCATAAGGAACAGCCAAACGAAGAATGGCAATAATGCGGGTAAATTCTTCATCATTCAATAAATATTTATCATCAATATTTAAGTTGAGGGCATTTTGCAAACGTGGAAATGAAATGGTATGAGGTCCTACATTGTAGCAAGCCTCCAAGTGATTAGTATGGCGAACCAATGAAAGCACTTCAAAGCGCCAGTCGTATAAACCAAACAAAACGCCAATTCCAACATCATCAATCCCCGCTTCCTGAGCGCGATCAAGAGCTGAAAGACGATAATCATAATCCGCTTTTTTACCAGAAAGATGATATTCTTTATAGGCATCAGGATGATAGGTTTCTTGAAATACTTGATAGGTCCCAATACCTGCCTCCTTAACGATCTTGAAATCCTCAATATCCATAGGTGCAGCATTGATGTTTACCCGTCTGATCTCTCCGTTTCCAGATTTTATATCGTAGACCTTTTTACAGGTATCAGCAATGTATTGAGCGGAATATTTTTTATGCTCCCCAAAAACAAGAATTAATCTTTTTTGTCCATTTTGCTCCAACGCAACAACGTTTTCATGAAGCTCTTGATCTGCAAGGGTTTTTCTCTTTGCATTATTATTAGAAGCCCTAAAGCCACAATATTTGCAATTATTATTACATAAATTGCCAACGTATAATGGTGCAAATAATACGATCCTGTTTCCATAAGCTTGTTTTTTTAGTGTAGTAGCTCCGTTTTTTATCATCTCAATTTTCAAGGGATCTGTAGATTTTACGAGTATAGCCCCAACCACTAAACAAAAAAAAACTTTAGCAATGAAATATACACCACAAGCCTATCAAAACCCAGATCGATCAATGGAGAACTTCATAGACAAGGAAGAAATCTGGGACTTCATAAATAAGTCTACGCCCTA
>NIWG01001781.1_pt1 | contig 12085 bp, 9 predicted proteins | sample 1523271 | NCBI WGS metagenome assembly NIWG01 (sample SAMN06894523, study PRJNA379456) | ciliate metagenome | isolation source: three single ciliate cells amplified by MDA sediment | place: USA: Santa Barbara Basin
GAGTTATTGAAGAGTTAACTGGATGTAATATTTCTGTATATGGAAAAACCGTGGGAATTATTGGAGAAGCCATGGATGTAACTTTATGTCATCAATCTGTAAGTATGTTACTTCTAGGTGCAATGCATCGAACTGTTTACAAATTCTTAGAAAAAAGACAACGTGCAGATGAACTTGCTAACGGAATTATTCGTGAATTATAACTTTTTTAATTAATTTTTATCTTCTCAAATATACAAGATTACTTTGTCTTATAATCTCATCGAATTACCACAACAATTAAGTATTATTTTTTATTCATAATCCCATGGTTAGAGAAATAGATAGCTCAAAATTATTAGATGGGAGTTTCAATAATTATTTCCATGATGCAGCAAGGATATATCAAGCTAATATAAACGACGTAACTGGTTTATCTTTTCCTTCAAATGAACAAAAGTTATCTTTAGTACTTTCTGAGAATTATAATAAACCAGTTACAATAATTGGGGGGAGAACTGGGCTTGCGGGTGGATCTGTTGCAAAAAATGGTGGCCATTTAATTTCTATGGAAGATTTACTAAATGTTGATATTCATGGAAGGAAAGGTTATACTAAATATTCCACACAAACAGTTTCTTCTAAAATGGTAGAATATGCACTTAACAAAGATACAAACCAAGCACTATTTCCTGCAGGAATAATTCTTAGTGATCTTAATTCAATATTAGAATCACATGGATACATGTTTTTACCAAATCCAACGGAGACTTCTGCACAATTAGGTGGGAGCGTAAGCACTAATGGTTCTGGTTCTCGTTCATTTGCATTTGGTAGTGTTCGTGATTCAATCAATGGTTTAAGAATAATCTTACCAAATGGAGATCCAGTTCATTTAGAGAGAGGGATTAATTTTTCAAAAGGAAGATTTGCCTCCATTGAGTCTGTTACTGGAAAAAATTATAAATTAAATTTACCAACTTATTTAATGCCAAATATTAAGAAAAATGCGGCGGGACTTTATGTTAAAGATGATATGGACTTAATTGATTTATTTATTGGAAGTGAAGGATCTTTGGGAACTTTTAGTGAAATTGAAATATCTTATGTAAAAAGAAGAAATATAGAAACTGGAATTTTGTTTTTGCCTTCTGAAGATATTTTTTTTAATTTTTTAAGTTCTGCACGTAACTATAAGTTTAGTTTTGAACAAAATAGTGGGTTTATTTCCCTTGAAGGTTATGGTGAAAATGCACTAAAATTAATGGGTAAGGATGTACCTAAAGGCTCACAAACCGCAATTCAGTATGAATTCTTTTCTGGTGATGATGAAATGTTTAAGGTTTTGGAACAATTAATTGAAGAATTTTCAGTTATTGATGGCTGGCATACCCCTGAATTAATTTCTATGAGGCATAAAGTTCCAAGAAGCGTTAATAGGATTATTAGAACTTCAAAAACATCTAAAATTAGTACTGATCTGAGTGTACCTGAATTAGAATATCGAAAGATGCATGAAATTACCACTAATGCTGCTAATACATTTAGTGATCTTGTGGTTTGTATGGGTGGAAATAAAACTGATATTAATTTTGCACGTTGGGGACATTCTGGCGACTATCACGATCATTGGAATTTGATCTCTAGAAATTTGGCAGAATATCGGGTAGCTCTTGAAATAAAAATGAGTCTTGCAAAACAAGCTGTGGCTTTAGGTGGTAGTTTATCTGGGGAACATGGACTTGGAAAATTATTATTTTATTCTGATGGTGGTGAACTTGTGCCTGCATTTGAACTAATGGTTGGGAAGAAGGGAATGCAAGAAATATTAGAATTAAAACAAATATTTGATCCAGAAAATGTATTTAATAAAGGCAATATTATTCTTTAATTATTTTATATTTATGATTATTTTTACAAATGATTATGTTTTTAGACAAGAGAAGATTTTATATATGGGTATTTTTTTATGAATTTTGATGGCAAAGCGTACAGCGGAAGAATTAGCTAAAAAGCAAAGAGATATCAGTATTGCTGAGTTTTTTGAAAAAAATCGGCATTTATTGGGTTTTGATAACCCTAGACGATCTCTTCTTACTACTATTAAAGAAGCTGTAGATAATGCATTAGATGCTTGTGAAGAAGCCAGAATCTTACCTGAAATCAATGTTGAAATCATTCAATTAAGTGATACAAGATATAGGATAATTGTTGAAGATAATGGCCCCGGTATTATTGCACCACAAGTCCCAAAAATATTTGCAAAGTTATTATATGGTTCTAAATTTCATAAATTAGCACAAACAAGGGGTCAGCAAGGTATTGGAATCTCTGCAGCAGTATTATACGGTCAATTAACTTCTGGTAAACCTGCTGTAATTACTTCTAAGACTGGACCAGACAAAAAAGCTACATTTGTCAAATTAAAAATTAATACTTCTAACAACAAACCAGAAACATCTGAACAAAAAGAGATTGATTGGGATCACAAAGATCATGGCACAAGAATTGAAATTGATATGGAAGGTCAGTACATGAAAGGTAGGCAGTCAGTAGATGAATATCTTAAGGAGACTGCAATTGTTAACCCACATTGTACAATAATCTATACCAATCCTGAAGCTAAACAATTAATTTTTCCAAGAGCCACAAATGATTTACCACCTGAAGCAGTTGAAATTAAACCACACCCTTATGGTGTTGAATTAGGTCGACTTATTAAAATGCTTCAAGTAACTTATGCTAAAACATTACAACAATTTTTAACAACAGAATTTGTTCGAGTTGGAGCTGGAACTGCAAAAAGAATTTGTGAGAACGCATCTCTTCTTCCACGAACAAAACCAAATAAAATTAATCGTGATATGGCTGAAAATCTTTTGAAAGGAATTCAATCTACAAAGATTATGGCCCCTCCAACTGATTGTATTTCTCCTATTACAGATGAATTATTAGAACGTGGTCTGAGAAAAGAAATTAATGCGGAATTTTTTTGTTCAACTACAAGGCCACCAGCAGTATATAGGGGGAATCCGTTTATTATTGAAGCCGCATTAGCTTATGGTGGTGAACAACCAGCTGATAAAACAGTTAGAATTTTACGATTTGCAAATAGAGTTCCATTACTATATCAACAAGGTGCGTGTGGTATTACTCAATCAATTTCAGGAACTAGCTGGAAATCGTATGGATTAACACAAACAAGAAGCTCAATCCCAGTAGGACCTTGTACAATTGTAGTTCATATGTCTTCAGTTTGGGTTCCATTCACATCCGAATCAAAAGAAGCTTTGGCACATTATCCTGAAATTATTAAAGAAATTAAGTTAGCATTACAAGAATGTGGCAGAAAACTTGCATCTTTTGTTAACAAAAAGAAGAAGATTAAAGATGAAGCAAAAAAGAGAAGTTATATTGAGAAATATATTCCACATGTGGCCTCAGCACTTAAGGAACTATTAGATTTAAATGAAATTAATGTAAAAGATATTGAAGATAACTTAGGTGAAATTTTAGAAGATACACGAGGAAAACTTCAAGAGATAAAAATTGATAATCCTGATTATGATCCTGAACTTGCAAAGATTGGACGAGATGAGACTCCCAAAAAAGAAGTAAGTGAAGATGAAAAAAATAAAAAAGATACAAAATCTGAAGATGTAGTAGAAGAAGAGGAAGAGTCCATTGGAACTCAAACAACCCTTTTCTAAATAAACAAAAATGGCAAAAGAAAAACCTAATCAAGTAATCGTAAAAATCAAAGAAATCGCCCAAGATATCTATAACCAAATCAAATTACTTGAAAAACCAGAATTAGAAATGCCGATCAGATCCTTGAGTAATGTTGCTTATAATGAGGAAGAAGGATATTTTAAAATTTTAGGCAGAAAAAAACAAAGAACACTTACTGCATCAACAATTAAAACTTTTGCTCAAACATTAAGGATGATGGGTCTTTCAAGAGAGCTTATCAAATCTAAAGATATAGCAACAAAAAGAGAGGCTTATTATGTAAGTAAAAACTGGGGCGATGCAAGATTTTCTGAACAGCCAGAATCAGATTCAGTAATGGATGATATTGAAGCAATGATGGGAGTTAATAGGGAACAAATTGGATTTATCCCTGAAGAGAAAGGTGGCGCTGTTGCTGGTGAATTAACTGTAGTTGATATAGATTCTGAAACTGGAGATAAATTAGATATTGATTGTACTAAATTTGGTTCAGGTGCTTACAGTGTTCCTTCATCAGTTGAACATTTATCATTTAAAACTAAAGCTAAATTTGTTTTAGCAATTGAAACATCAGGTATGTTTGAAAGATTAAATAAACATAAATATTGGAAAAAATCAAATTGTATTTTAATCTCTATGGGGGGAGTTCCTACAAGAGCATGTCGTAGATTTATTAGAAAATTAGCTGATGAGATGGATATCCCAGTTTATGTGTTTAATGATGGTGATTTTTATTCTTACATGAATATTTTCAGAACATTGAAAGTTGGATCGGGAAATGCTGCACATATTAATCAGTATTTTTGTGTACCACAAGCAAGGTATATAGGAATTACCCCACAAGATATTATTGATTATAAATTACCAACACACCCATTAAAAGATGTTGATTTAAAGAGAGCAAAGGATGGTTTGAAGAATGATCCTTTTATTAAACACCATAAGGCTTGGCAAAAAGCAATCAAACAACAAGTTAAAATGAAAACAAGGGCAGAGCAGCAGGCATTAGCAAAGCACGGTTTGAACTTTGTAATGGATGAATATTTACCAAATAAACTTAAAGATCCAACAACTTGGTTACCTTAAGTTATGTGATTGTATTTTTTTTAAGAACCAGTATATAAACAATAAAACTTATAACTAATTTAATTATTTTAATCTAAAATGAATAAAAAAATATTATTAATCATAACTGTACTAAGTGTTTTAATATTATTCTTAGTATCATGTGGAGTTGAAACTATGGAAAATCCAATTGTTGTAATGAAAACAAACCAAGGGACTATAAAAATTGAACTTTTTATAGATACAATGCCTATTACTGCAGGTAATTTTCAAAAACTTGTAGAAGAAGGATTTTATGATGGACAAAGATTTCATCGTGTAATCAAAAATTTTATGATTCAAAGTGGAGATCCAAATTCCAAAGATGTTTCTAAACAAAACATGTGGGGAACTGGTGGACCAGGTTATTCAATTAAAGATGAATTTGTTGAAGGTCCAAGTAATCTTCGTGGAACTTTATCAATGGCAAATTCAGGACCAAATTCAGGTGGAAGCCAGTTTTTTCTTAATTTAGTTGATAACACTTTCCTTGATTGGAACAAACCACCAATGCAAAGCAAACACCCTGTATTTGGTAAAGTTGTTGAAGGAATGGATATAGTTGATACTATTGGCAGTGTTCAAACTGGATCACGTGACAAACCGGTTGATGATATTGTAATTGAATCTGCAGTTATCGAATAAACACCAAATTAATAGAAATATTTTTATTCTTCTTTTATTCTTTTTAATTTAATGAAAATAAACGACCGTGTATATGGTTCTTTTGAGATTACAGAACCAGTTCTTTTAGAATTAATTGAAAGTAAACCTTTGCAGCGTCTTAAGGGAATAAATCAAGCTGGTGCCGCATCTTTTGTACATCCACAACTTGATGTGACAAGGTATGAACATTGTATTGGTGTAATGCATCTCTTGAAAAGGTTAGGGGCTAACCTTGAAGAACAAATAGCAGGATTATTACATGATGTACCACATACAGCTTTCTCTCATGTAGCTGATGTATTATTTAAAAATAAAGATGAATCTTATCATGAATTATTTCATGAAACAATTATTATGAATTCTGAGATTCCAACAATTCTTGACAAATATGGTTTTTGTGTAAAGAGACAATTTGATGAACATAATTTTTCTTTATTAGAAAGAAATTTACCTGACCTTTGTGCAGATAGAATTGATTATGCATTTAGAGATACAATCGCATTTTTACATCCAATGGTTCTAATTAACGATTGTTTAAATTCACTAACTGTTTGGAACAATGAAATTATGTTTAGTGATATTGGTGTTGCACACGATTTTGCTCAAACTTATTTAATGATGAGTCAACAATTATGGGCGCATCCACTTAATACTGCTTCATATAAAATTTTAGCAGATGCATTACAGATTGGTTTAGATAATGGTATAATCTCAGAAAAAAGTCTTTTTGGTGAGGACGATGGTGTATATGATTTATTATTACAATCAAACAATTCCTCTATTTTGGAAAAATTGAAACAATTAAATCCAAGTTTAGAAGTAGAACTTAATTCAGTTGATTATGATTTTCATGATAGAACTAAAATTAGGGTCATTAACCCCAAAATACACTTAGCTGGAACAATTACTACTGTCGGTGACCATTTTCCTAAATATATTCATGATATGGAAGAAGAGAAAGAGCGAATTAGAAATGGTGCTTATGTTAAACTTCTAAGTTGGTAATATTTTCTTATTTTTCTTGATTTTCTTCAAATTAGTATAACTTTGACAAAATATTTATAAGAAAGGGCATAGTTTAGAAACTTGAATGGGCCTGTAGCATAGCCTGGATGGGATAAAACCATCTAGTTTTATCTTAAGGCAAATAATGCGACAGCCTTCTAAGCTGTAGACCGTGGGTTCAAATCCCTCCAGGCCCGTTTATTTTAAAATGTTGTGCGTCCGTGGCCAAGCGGCTAAGGCAGTCCCCTGCAGAGGGACGGGTCGGGGGTTCGAGAAAGTTACTAGTGTTCGTTCATTCGTTCGCTATGCTTACGAATTTCCCTCCGGGCGCTTCATTTTTTCTTTACAACCTGTTTTTGTTACTTCGCTTAGCTAAAGTTATATAAATTCTATACAATTATTCAATTTTATGATAGAAAAAAAGAATATATCCTCTGTTGAAGTTGCAGCACTTGTATCTGAGATGCAGTTTTTAGTTGGAGGAAAAGTTTCCCAAATTTATCAACTTAATAAAAAAGAATTTTTATTACAATTATTTGCAAGAAATAAAGGGAAAAAATTATTAAAAATTAAATCAGGTAAATATTTTAATTTTACAAATAAAAAAGATGCACCTGAGCGTCCAACTGGGTATTGTATGCTTCTTAGAAAACACATTTCTAACGCATCTATTAAAGAAATTTCTCAAAAAGGATCAGAAAGAATTGTTGTCTTTACATTTGAAAGATTTCTTGGTGATGAGTCTAAAATATACTATTTAGTCGTGGAATTATTCTCTAGGGGAAATGTTATTTTTACTGACGATAATTGGTTAATTTTAGGTACACTTGGAATAGAACGATCCACCACTAGGCTAGTTAGTTCTCAAAAAACTTTTGAGTTTTTAGAAGCAAGTTTTGATTGGAAAAATGTGTCAGAAAAAGAATTTAGTGATACTGTTTTGAAAAGTGATAAAAAGAACATTGCAACATCTCTTGCCACAGATATTAGTTTGGGCGGGGTTTATGCTAAGGAGTTATGTGCAAGAATAAAACTTGATTCAACTATTTTAATTTCTGAAATTACAAAGGATATTACAAACAATTTGTATAACGAATTACTAAAAATTCGTAAAGAAATTACTGAACCTAAAGGATATATTTATGATGATTCAATTAGCCCAATTCTACTCTTTGACAAAAAACCAAATAAGATACTTGATACTTATTCTGACGTATTAGATTTGATTGAACCAATAGTTGCAAAATCCCCATATCAACAAAAAATTAAAAAAATTGAAAATATTATAGAAAAGCAAGAAGGGGCTCTCAAAACAATTGAAGAATCAATTGGTGAGAATACAATTAAGGCAGAAAAAGTATACAATTTTTATTCAGAGCTTAAACAACTTTTAGATGCAGTTGCTGAGCTTAGAAAAACAAAAGAGTGGGCAGATATCAAAACAGACTTATTAGAAGTCAAAAAAATTAAATCTATTGATCTTAAAAATAAAAAAATAGTTCTAGATATGTAATTTTGAGTACCTTTGTTTAATTTTTTTTAATATTATCATTTTATCTTTTATATTGTCAAACATATTGGTGTTATTTTATTTTTTATATCTAATTTAGTCATACAAATTAGTCAATCTGTCATAATTTATATTGTTTTTAGTTAAATATTCTCAAATTTGTCACACAAAATGGGTATTTTTGGAAAGATTTATATATCTTATCCTATTACTGTCTTACATATTGGGGGATGAGGCACACCACCTCGAGGGGGTTGGGTGGTAGTTTCATACTTTTATAGTAAAATGTAACTACCATACTCTTCATTTTTTTGCCAACCCCCTTTTTTTCACCACTTTTTAAGATCATAAATCTTCTATTTGTAATACATATTAATCCTTACCAAACATTTATATATGCTATTCTGTTCAATTAGTCATACAAACTAAGTGTTTGGTCTAATGTTTGGGTGAATATTAAGACAAAGTGAGTTATCTTAGTTTGATTTAAGTATATCTATGTCGTACAAATTAAGTATTGGATCTCTGGACTCTGAGTTTTTAACTAGCTCTACACTTTTGCGAGAAGAATTATTAAATTTATTAATCAAGAATGGAGAAAACATCTCTTCATTTTCTAAATTACTAGAAAAAGATATATTACAAAGTGTTCCAGTTTCAATATTTAGAAGTAAACTATCTCCATTGGAAAGTCTTGTTGTTTATTTAAAATCTACATTTTCGTTGCGTTCAATTGGAAATATTTTATCCAGAAGTGAGAAAACAATTGGAACAACTTATCGTAATGCTTTGATTAAAATTAATTTTTCTGAAAATATTAATTTATTTGAAGGTAATTCAAAAGAGCATATACCACTTAGTATCTTTTCTAACCGAAACCTTAGTATTCTCGAACAAGCATGTATGTATCTTGTAAGTACTGGTTTGAAGTATTCTGAGGTTGGATTTTTGTTAAACAAGGATCGGCGTGTTGTATGGACTGTTTGTAATAGGGCTCGTAAAAAATTACAAGGAGAAGTTTTAGAGTATGAAACCTGCCCATCAGTTCTTCTTTCAAAAACAGAAGAAAAACTAATTGAAAAAATAAAAATTATTAAAGAGAAAAATAATTTTTCTAATAAATATTTGATTTCATTATTATATGGTCCACCTGATGACATGATTCCTTTAGAAATTTTTTCAGATTTATTATCACCACTAGAATCTTTAGTATTTTATTTGAAAAAGAAAGAATATAGCTTTAGAAAAATAGGATATATTCTTGCTCGTAGTGAAAAAACAATTGGTACAACTTATCACAATTCAATGAATAAACTTCATAAATCTAATCGTTTAGAGTATTTTGAACAAAAGATTAATTTTTCTAATGGGGTGGAAAATTTAGAATATCTTAAATGGATCCCCTTACAATTATTTTCAGATAGATCATTAAGTATTCTTGAACATGTTTGTTTATATCTTTCAATAGTTGGTATTAAATTATCTCAAATTGGATTGTTATTGAATAAAGATCGGCGAGTTATATGGACAGTTAAAAATCGTGCTCGAAATAAATTAGATAATTCACTTACAGATTATACTATTCAGATTAAAAATTTTAAAGACGAATCTATAAAGTTTTCATCAGAATTAAATTTACAGTTATCTCTTCATAAAAAAAGTGGTAATAAAAATAATAAATAATTCTATGAGATTGACTCATTTAAACAAGCAGATAAATTTATTTTCTTAAAGTGTCTTTCACACACAAATATTTAAATAACTTTAACTTTTAGTAGATTCATGAAACCAGTTGTAACTCCTTGGGAAGTTAAAGGTACTATTGATTATGATCGATTAACAACTCAGTTTGGTCTTAAAAAATTTGAGAATTTACCTCAAGAATTACTAGATTCTCCTCTTTTTAGAAGGGGTATAGTTTTCGCACATAGAAATTTTTCACAAATATCTGATGCAATTGAAAATAAAAAACCATTTGTCATGATGACTGGTTTAATGCCCTCTGGGAAGTTTCATTTTGGACATAAGATGGTTGCAGACCAAATTATAATGTATCAAAAATTAGGTGCAAAAGTTTATCTAACAGTTGCTGATATTGAAGCATATAATTCAAGATCTTCTGACATAAAAACTCTTTATGAAACTGCAATTAAAGAGTATCTTACTAATTATGTTGCATTAGGACTTGATTTGAATAAATGCGATTTTTATTTTCAATCAAAAAGATCCCCAGATGGAAACAAATCTAATTCTTACTATTCACTCTCATTAATGCTTGCAAGACATGTGACTGCAAATGAATTTAAATCAATTTATGGTGATGTCTCACCTGGAAAAATGTCTGCAGCATTACTTCAAGCATCAGACATGCTTCACCCACAATTACCAGATTTTGAAGGTGGTCCAATTCCAGTTGTGATTCCTGTTGGGGCAGATCAAGATCCACATATAAGGCTTGCAAGAGATTTAACAAAACGAATCAAGATTCACAAATTCAAAGAAATTTCAAGCACAAATCACAAATTTATGCCAGGTCTTAAGGGTGGAAAAATGTCTTCTAGTGACGACTCTTCATACATTGCTTTATCTGATTCACCAAAAGAAGCTGCTCGAAAAATAAAAAAGTATGCATTTTCAGGAGGAAAAGCTACTTTGGAAGAACACCGAAAAAAAGGGGGCAATCCTGACATTGATGTAGCATTTCAAATGATGTATTTTGGAATGGAACTGGACGATGTTGTGTTACAGCAAATTAGAGAAGATTATGAATCTGGAAAATTGCTTAGTGGTGAGATGAAACAATTATTGATTGATAGAATCTCAGTATTTTTAGAAAATCATCAAAAGAAGCGAGAAGAAGCCAAAGTCAAAGTTGAAGCTTATGTCAAGAAATTTTTATAATTCTTATTTTCTAATCTAAACTTTGTTGTGTTTATAAATAATAATCTGATTAGCACCCCATTATACACTCCCGAAACGTTTAAAAGGAATGCTACCTTTCTAATCTATAGTTGTGTGTATTAGATGGTTAAACAAAAAAAGGTGTGGAATCAATGGCAAGCGGTCTCTTTAAAGAGTAGTTTTTCAATTGCAGCAATTTTAGGCTTTTTTATTTCTATCTATTTCACTAGTAAGTATGGAAAAAGCACCAATTAAAAATGGCAAAACGAAAAACAACACAAAGAAAAAAAAGTAGTACTAAAAAATCCAACTCAAAAAAACAATACTGGATTTTTCCTAATGAGAATATTCTATTTTTAAGAATAGAGTTAGCATTTTTATCCCTGTTAAGTATATTAATTTTCTTCGTGGTATTGTTTCAGCTTGATAATCGTGTTTTCCCAACTATCCTTATTACTTTGATGTTCATTATTATGTATGCATTTGTTCAACATATCATGAAGCATGTTAGACGAATAGAAGAAAAATATCAGATTGATGGCGATTATTTACATATTTTAAGAAAAGTAAACGATAAAATAAAAAGCAAACAAAAAATTCATAGAAACGATGTGAACCACCATAAATTTGATAAAAGATTTTTAGGTGCATATTTAGTAACTGATTCGAAAAGACATCCATTATATTTCAATAGTTTAGAAGAGTTGAAAAAGGTTGAAACTTGGTTAGGAAAATCTACTAAGAAAAAGTCAGTTAAGAAGAAAGCACCAAAAAAGAAGGTTTTAAAGAAAAAAGTTGTAAAAAGGAAAATTCTTAAAAAATCTGTAAAGAAAGTTTCAAAAAAGAGACCACTTAAGAGAAAAACAGCTAAAAAGAAAACTTCTAAAAGAAAAAAATAATTTAATTTCTATTTCTTTGTATTAATTTTATGAGAATATTTTTCAAGTAATTTAGTCATACCATTCTCATGACCTGCCCCAATAATTGCTAGAATTTTTGCTTCAGGGAAAGCTAATTGTAATGAAAACAACTTTTTAGCCATATATGTGTCTCTTTCAGCAATGAGTGTTGCATATACTGAAGGATATCTGAAATAGATAGAAATAAAAAAGCCTAAAATTGCTGCAATTGAAAAACTACTCTTTAAAGAGACCGCTTGCCATTGATTCCACACCTTTTTTTGTTTAA
>NIWG01000479.1_pt1 | contig 12012 bp, 12 predicted proteins | sample 1523271 | NCBI WGS metagenome assembly NIWG01 (sample SAMN06894523, study PRJNA379456) | ciliate metagenome | isolation source: three single ciliate cells amplified by MDA sediment | place: USA: Santa Barbara Basin
CAATACAGCAGGCATCATAGATGAATCCATATCCATAACTCTTGCTCCCATACGTTTAACTTCATGCCTTGCTGCATCCAAAGCAAAACTTGGTGCATGAAAGAGCAGCTCACTAAGATATTTTGGTTTAATTTCATCAGTTTCTTTTACAGGTTTATCAGGAACTATTCTGGTTACAAAGTTGGCAATAATTGCAGAAAATGGAAGAAAAAGAAAACAACATGTTACATTAAAAAGAGTATGAGCGTTTGCTATCTGACGCGGTATGACTTTGGCTGAAGCTTCCATGCCAGTCAAACCTTCAGGCGCAGACGGAGAAATATTAACAACAATATTCTCAAGGACACCTATGAACGGCAGAAATATTGCTACTCCTATAATATTAAAGAGTGTATGTACTACTGAAACGCGAAGAGCTTCGCGGGATTTGCCGATTGATGCGAGAAATGCAGTTATACATGTTCCTATATTAGCTCCAAATGACAGGGCAATACCTGCTTTAAGAGTGATCAATCCCTCCATTGCCAAAACCAGCACTACTCCTGTAGTCGCTGCGCTTGACTGGATCAATGCTGTAAAAAAAGCAGCAACGATAATTCCCATAACAGGATTTGCCATTTGTGTCATAAGATCAAGAAAAGGCTGATAGCTCCTGAGAGGATGCATAGCATCACTCATTACGCCCATGCCGAAAAAGATCAGTCCCAATCCCATGACCATATAACCATAATGATGTATTTTTTCTCTTTTAGAAGTAAAAAACATTGCAAAACCTATGGCAATAAAAAGCAAAGCAAATTTAGTTATCTTAAATGCAATGAGCTGAGCTGTGACAGTTGAGCCGATGTTTGATCCCATGATGATGCCGACTGTCTGTGAGAGTGTCATAAGTCCGGCACTTACAAAACCTACCAGCATAACAGTAGTAACTGAACTTGATTGAATAACAGCAGTTATTATAGCTCCTGTTACAGCTCCCATAATACGGTTGTTTGAAAGCAGTGCCAGTATGTCTTTTATTTTTTCTCCTGCCACAGCCTTTAATGAATCACTCATTTTCTCCATTCCATAAAGGAATAGAGCTAAACCTCCTAATAGTTTTACAAACAGAAAAAACCAGCTTATCTCGCCTGATGACCCTGCTGCCAAAGCAGGTGCCGGCATAAAGAATAAATAGATACATAATACTATAAACCCTGCCTCTAATGTGCGCTTCTGAAATACTGTTTTCATTTTGCAACTCCTTTTAAAAAAGTTAAAATTATTACCGGGACTTAAATCTCATATTAAAACTATTTTTGGAAGTCAAGCAATAAAATATTCTTTAAAATATTCTTTAAATCAAATTATATGCAAAAATATGCAAAAATATGCAAAAAATTTGTTGACACGACCATTTATTACACATAATACATAAATAATGCCCGAACGAAAATGAGGGTTGAAACAAATCAAACTATTAACGATTAATTATTTTTTATGAAAACACTTTATCTTGTCAGGCATGCTAAATCCAGTTGGAAATATCCTGAACTGGATGATTTTGAAAGACCCCTTAATAAGCGCGGCAACAGAGATGCGCCGTTTATGGGGCAGGTGCTTAAAAAATTAAATGTTGCTCCAACAACAATAATCTCCAGCCCGGCACTCAGAGCTGCAGTGACTGCAAGGATCATAGCATATCAAATTGATTATCCTCTTGATCAGATTCAATATACTGAATCTGCTTACGAATTTGATGAAACTGCATTAATTAATGTTATCAGGCAGGTTGATAATATGATAGACAGTGTAATGCTGGTAAGTCATAATCCGGGATTGACTCAATTTGCCAATTATATCGGGGACTATCCTGTTGGTAATATTCCGACTTGTGGTGTGTTTTGTGTTGACCTGAATATTAAATCATGGGAAGATGTCAGTGAACATTGCTCAAAATTAAAATTTTTTGAATTCCCTAAAAAGCACGCTTAATTAATAAAGTACGTCTTTTAAAAGCGTTTTAAAAATAACGCTTTGAAGTATAGCATTATAATTATAATATTTTTTTAAAAAGGGGGAAACACCATGGCTAAAAAGAAAAAAGAAAAATGCAAGAAAAGTAAATGCAAGAAAGGTAAGAAGAAGAAGAAAGGTAAAAAGAAAAAATGAGTAATTGCTGACAAACAGCGCTTTCCAATGGAATAAATCCAATAAATGATGGAAGGCGCTGTTTTTATTTGACGCAGAGATTGGCAAAAAAGACCATTTTCGTTCAGGCACTAATTTAGTTTTCTTCCTGTCTGAAACATCCTTACATAAATATCCGGCAGATTGTTCTTGTTCAAAGATTTAACTATCTCTTTAACAGGATATGAAATCCTGAAATGTTCTACTGATATTTTTTTTGAACAAATATTAAGAATAGCAAACGATACCTGAGGGTTGCCATCAAACATCCTTCCTGCACTGCCGGGATTAATAAAATGAACTCCATTGACTATTTTATGAAATGGCATATGAGAATGCCCCATAATATGAATTTGATGATCTGATTTTTTTGCAAGCTCAGAAAAACGATTTTCCATAGGCAAGGGCACCAGGTCTTCATCAGCTTTATCAAATGTTCCGTGGAAAACACCAATACGGACATTTTCAATAATTATATCCATTTGTTCATGTAATGATCTTAAATAATCTATATTTTCAGAACTTAATTTTTTTGCTGTCCAAAAATACATGACACGCTTGTCTTTGTTTTGCGGTTTTATTAATTTTTTACCTTTTAATATCCTTAATACGCGTTCCTCCATATTGCCTGCAATAGAAAAGATTTTTTTTCGGCTGCGAAACCAATTAATTGTTTCATTAGGAAAACTGCCGTAAACAATAAGATCACCTGCATTGATTATGTGATCAAATTTTTTGCTCTTAACATGTTTTAATATTGCTTTTAACGCGGGATAATTTGCATGGATATCACTGAGCACAAGTATCTTTTTCATTTAAAGAAGAATACTATTTTTAAGCATTTCGGTAAATGATTGAATTTTATGAATAATTTTTTTATATTTTTTCTTTTTGGATTTATTAATGATCGGTTTTTCCAGACTTGTATTTAATAAATTAATTTTTTTAATGATCTTTTTTTTGATCTTATCAGGCAGGGTCCCGTAGATTTGTTCTAAGCGTACAAGATCTGCTTTAAGATTATTGGATTTTTTTTTAAAATCAATATAAGATATAAGATATTTTTTTTTCCAAAGAGGCTTTAGATTTTCTTTTAACTTGCTTAAACAAGTATTAAGTCTTTTAATCTGGCTTTCTAAACTCATCTCTTCTAAACTTACCTTTTTATTTTTCATGCATTCATTTTTCACACTTTCATTTTTCATGCCAATCTCATTTTTGTGTATCAGGATATTATTTTTTTAAATTCATCCCATAGCTCATGGTATGCTTTTGAACCAGGAGAAGCAGGAGCAAAAGCTGTTACAGGTTCCTGCCTGATTCCCATTTTTTCGATTATGGCAAGATAAGGAATTGGTTTAGACAATACATGATCAAACTCTTTTGCCATTTTTATCATAAATTCCTTATGCATTTTTTTACGTCGGTCAACCATAGAAAAAAAGGTGAAAAGCTTTTTTGTATCATAATCATCTTTTTTAAAAAATGACACTAATTGTCTGTGAGTTCTTGCCGACAGTGCGGTGGGAATGACAGGAGCTAAAATATAATCAGCAATATTAAATATGTTTTCTGCAAGAATATTTATAGTGCCGGGGCAGTCTAAGATAAAAAGATCAAATTCATCTTTTAATGGATCCAGAATTTTGCCAAGCCTGTGTTTTGATCTTTTTGCTTCACTAAAAACTATATCTAAATTTCGATTATTAAAATCTGCAGGAAGCAGATCAAGATTTTCATAATCTGTGCCTTTAATGTTTTTATCAAGCTGCTTTTTCCCTTGAATAAATGATTTTGATCCAATTTTAAGTTTTGGCTTTACCCGAAAATAATAGGTTGTGGAACCCTGGGGATCAAGATCCCATATCAAAGTCTTTATACCTGTCTTTGCTGCAAGATAGGCAATATTCACAGCAGCAGCAGTTTTTCCAACTCCGCCTTTATTGCTATAGAATGCGAGTGTGGTCATAAGACACCTTTTACATCAATTCTAATTATTTGATACGGGACACATTACTTAATTACGGGCATTTCCATGCACACTTGATGCTTGTTTGTAATTAAGTATATGTCCCTAAAAATCATAATTAGAATTGCTGTATCTTTTACTTTTTTAAAAAAAGTTCTTGAAATAATTTTTTGTTTGCAGATGATGCATAATCATTAAAGCTTCTATCAAACGCATCTTTGACTACTTGTTTTTCCCTGTCAAACATTCCTATCAGACTGCCGATCGCATTAAGTGTTTTAGAAGATTTAATATCAGTTTTTAAAAGTTCTTCAGAAATGTCCAAAAGATATTCCTGTTGAACACATAAATCATTAAAAAGCCCCAGGTTATCCTGAAAACTTTTTAATTGTTTGATCAGTGCATTGATTTTTTTGGCTGGAAACAGACTTGAAAAAAACTCCATTAAATAACGCAGTTTTTTACATTGAATTCTTAAGGCATGCAGTTTTTCATCCTGTTTGTCTTTAAGGCAGAGCTTTCCTTTCTTTAAAATATTCTTGTATATTTTATAAATCCTTTTGCGGCTGACATCAATTATTTGAAGTTCAGCATTAAAAGTTGTGTCGGCAATAACTGATGGTTCATTTAAAAATTGTTCCCAATTGTGAATGATCTTTTCATACCTTTTTGAATCCAGATTAATGACAACCTTTTTTAAAGCCTTTGATCGTTTTGCTTTTAAATGATCAAACAAAGGATCAATATCTTCTGACAATGCATCCGGCAGCATTGCTCTATAGATGTTTTCATTAAGCAGATAAACATCCAGATCTCTGAGTTCGTTTGAAAATTTGCCGATGAATTTAAAATCTTTTTTAAATTGTTCTGTCATCTCAAGATCAAATACATTTTTGACTTGACTTAAAACAGAACGGGTTTTCCTGACAGCCACTCTGAGATCATGCAGAATTTCCGTGTCAAAATCTTTTTTTATATTGGTTTTATTTATTTTAATAATCTTTAATAAAGATCGCAGAATGATCCTGATTGATCCATCTGTGCTCATCATTGGTTTGAGCTTTAGCTTTAATTTGCCTGAATAACTTTTCGGGTCTTTACCTGCTGCGTTAAGCGCTTTAAAGTAAATATCCTGCTTCTTGCACGCGGCAAATCCTGATTTAGTAAAATGCTTTAAAAGATTTTGATAATATTTTGGATATCCTCTGACAGGCTTGACCCATAAATTGTAAGACAGGATCGGCGCATCCTTTGCATTTAAAGCCTTGTTTTTTTCTACTATTATCCTTGCCACTGTTTTTCTGCTTTTATTAAGGACACGATATGAAGTAGATATGGAATATACATGAGCGATTTTAAAAAGCGCACGGTTCTTTATTATATTTGATAAGAATTCTTTTAATCTGCCTTCAGGAAAATCCCATATAAAAACAGGTGCAAAAGTAATATCAGAACTGTAAATGATTTTATCTTTGTATAATTTGCGTAACAACAATTTAGAATCAGAGCAATACAAAACAAAGGATTTATTAAAAATGCTCCAGTCAAATGTATCATAAATTGTAAGCTTATCTGTTATTGTTTGCTCTTTTTTTATTTTAAAACAAACACAAAGATCACTTATCAGCTTAGATTCATCATATCCTTCAGGAAGGTTTGATTTTAAATTTTCCATTGGATTGATTGCTCTTTTAATTATTGTTGATTGCTCTTTTAATTATTGTTGATTGTGCTTTGATTTATCAGCCTGGCAGTTCAATCCCCTTTAGCAAGCCTTCTTCCATATTTTTAATCTCATCAATTCCGGATATAATGATCTTGGGATCAGGCATAAGCTCTTTTTTGGAAATTTTTCCTTTATAATCAATTTTAGAAAGAAAAAATTTAATGCAATTGAGTCTTGCCAGTTTTTTATTATCTGATCTGATTATTGTCCAAGGGCTGAGAGTTCGATTGGTTTCATTCAGCATAACAAACTTTCTTAATGTGTAATCATCCCACATTTCCTGAGCCAGCTTGTCAACCGGGGATATTTTATATTGTTTTAAGGGATCAGTCTCTCTTGAATCAAACCTGCGCAATTGTTCATCTTTAGTAACAGAAAAGAAAAATTTAAATAGCATAATCCCGTCTTTAACGATCATTTCTTCGAGCAGGGGACAATCTTTTAAAAATCTTTTGTTTTCTGCATCTGTGCAAAATCCCATGACTGGTTCAACTATGGCGCGGTTATACCAGCTGCGATCAAAAAGCACGATCTCGCCTGCATGCGGAAAATTGTCAATATATCTTTGAAAATACCATTGAGTTTTTTCTTTATCACTTGGCACTCCAAGAGCTACAACCCTTGAACCGCGTGGATTCAGATGTTCAGTAATTCTTTTAATGGTGCCGCCTTTTCCGGCAGCATCACGTCCTTCAAACAATGCCATTATACGCAGTCCTTCTTCTTTAACATGTTTTTGCATTTTCAAAAGTTCGATCTGCAGCTTATGAAGCTCTTTTTCATAATAGACAGTGAATTTTTTTACCCAGATAGGCTGACGGGATTTAGCCTTTTTCTTTTCCAGATTTTTTAAAGATGTGTGTTCTGTTAATTTTGTTTTCAGATCTGACTGCTTTTTTGCACTTTTGGGTTTGTGTTTTGTCATGTTGGCCTCCTCATAGGTTTAATATATTTTGTGCTTTTTAAAAAAATATACGATCAGCTTATGCATTGTATTGCGTTGTGAGAGAGGGAAAATGAAAATCCTTTCTATAACTATTCCAAATTTATACTATTCTAGTGCCTGAACGAAAATGGTCTTTTTTGCCAATCTCTGCGTCAAATAAAAATTTTAATCCTTGCAAATACTTAATGTATGTCTGTGGTTAAAATTTTTATTTTCCTTGACCTTGACAAAAAATCCTCATTTTCGTTCGGGCACTATTCTAATAGTTTGCCGTGTTTTTCCTTTTGTTTTTTCATTATTTCTAATTCTCTATCCCCGGGAATAACAATCTTTGGATCAACAAGAAAATTCAGGCTGCGGCTTCTTCCCCTGTAAGGTACAAGATTTAAAATCAATTTCATTGTTTCCAGTCTGGCAAGATGCTTATCATTTGATCTTATGACATACCATTTTGAGTCTTTTTTATGTGTCTTTTTAAATAATTGATATTTTTTTTCAGTAAACTCATCCCATAGTTCCTGAGCCTCCATGTCAACTGCAGAAAGTTTCCATTGCCGCAAGGGATCATTTTGTCTTCTTTCAAAACGTTTTTTGCTGTTCAGCCTTGCTTACTGAAAAATAGAGCTTTATCAATATAGTTTTGCCATCATCTGTAAAATTTTTTTCGTAAAAATTAACTTTTTTTAAAAATCGCTTATATTGACTTTTAGTGCAAAAACCCATAACAGGCTCAACCATTGCTCTGTTGTACCAACTTCGATCAAACAAAACAACTTCTCCTGCACGGGGAAATTGTTCAATATATCGTTTCATGTGAAGCTCAGTTCTTTGCTGGTCAGTAGGTTTGCCCAGCGCAACCATACGATATTTTTTTTCATTCATATATCGTGTGAGTCGCCTGATTGTTCCTCCCTTGCCTGAAGCATCTCTGCCATCAAAAAGGATTACCATTTTCTTCCCTGTTGCTGCCAGATGATATTGCATCTTGATCAGTTCTGCCTGATAAGGTTTCAGCTCTTCACTATTCTTAGATTTTATCAATACAGTGTTTAAAAATTCTTTACCATTGTCTCTTTTAAGAACTTTTAAAATCTTTTTATCCTGAATACCAATTGCACTGGAGGAAATAATTTTTGCAAAATCAGGCTCACCATTAGATTTGTTTTTGTCATCAATCGTCTTTGTCATAATATTGCGACCAAATTTTTTTTATATAAAAGTACTGAAAGTCAAATGGCAGATTCACCTTTTGATGTGGAAAGAGCCAAATATCATAACATGGTATTGCCATGCCGATTGTTGTTTAAAAACCTTCAATTTTTATTTTTTTTTATTTTTGCCTTTTTTTTCTTGCTTGCTGTTTTCTTTTTGCCTTTTACTTTCTTCTTGTCTTTTTTCTTTCTTGTTTTCTTTTCAGCCTTTTCAGATGCTTCTTTAAGCTGTTCATAGTATTCAGTTACAGCATCTTTGATAAGCTTAGCAGAAAACATGCCCATAGTTTTTATTCTGGCGATATCTTCAATAGCTGTGTTATAAAGCTGTTTAATTGTTGTAATGCCTGAGGCATTTAACAACCCCATCCTGCTGGCGCCGACATGTTTTATTTTAGTAAGATCCTCATTTTTCATAATATTCCCCCCTTATAAGTTTTATTATATAACAGATATTATATAACATATTAGAAACATCCTGATTTTTAATATTGAAACAATTTCGATAAGTCAAGGGAAAATTGCTGATGACTTTAAAGATCAATTGGAATTATATTTGTCCTGATCTCCTTAATATTACCAATATCCTTTAAAAGCTCTTTAAGCTTTTCTGATATCTTAGCTTCTGAAAACATAGTAGCTTCATCGCTTACAACAACTATTCCATCTTTAGTTTTAACCTTAGCTGCAGGGAAGTTGTTTGCTATGGCTATATAAGCTTTTGCAGATATCAGTTCATCATTAATCTTTTCCCATGTTTCAGAATTAGTCTTAAAACAATCATGTTGAGAAACATCTGATAAAATCTTAACTGCATCATCTACGCTTAATTGGTCAATATGTAAAATAATGTCATAAAGCACAGGATCATTAGGATCTGTTTCATAAAGAAACTCACTCCATTTTTGTCGTTCAGCATCATCTGCTCTTAAAATATGGACAGCTTCTTCTTTTGAAATGTTCTCACGGGTCATTTCTTCTTTAATCCTGTCTTCCATATCAGTAATTATCCTTACCCTTAAAACATTGGGGATACCTCTTAAAAGATAATGACCTGCAAGTCCATGATAAACTATATTATCATTTTGTATGTGTTCTAATAATGTTTCATGGATAAAGGCAACATATTTTTCTTTATTGTGAGTAAAGCGATCAAAAAATGATGGGGCATCATGAAGAGCCTTGGTAAGTTTTACTTCAGGAACATTAAAATGCTCAGAGGCTTCTAAGATCAGATCCTTTGAAATGCATTCATAGCCTAATTTTGAAGCCAGTTTTTCAGCTATTTGTTCGCCTTTACTATAAGAACCTCTGGAAATTGTAATTATACCCATCTATAAACCTCCTTATATTTTGTATGCTTTTTATAACAGCTAATATCTATTATTAAAAAATTAGCATAATTAACAAGAAAAAAAAACAATGTTTAATGTTTTTTAAAAAACAGTTGACTTTTTTCTAAAATTTTTATCTTATAAAAAAGTTTTTACAAACTTACTTAGTGCCCGAACGAAAATGAGGATTTTTCGTCAAGGTCAAGGAAAATCAAAATTTTAACCGCAGACATACATTAAGTATTTCGAGGATTAAAATTTTTAACTAAATATTAATAAAGTAGTTCTATTATTAAGGAGGGATTTTTATGAAATTCAACAGAAGAGACTTTATCAAAATTTCCGGTGCCACTGCTGCAGGCGCTGCTGTCAGCGGGTTAGGGTTTGATCTTACACCGGTTAAATCCCACGCCGGTATGCTGAAAACCCAATATGCCAAGGAAAGCACAACAATCTGCTGCTATTGCGCCGTAGGCTGCGGCGCCATTGTTCATACCAGTAAACGAGGAGATGGAAGGGTGATCAATGTTGAAGGCGATCCTGATCATGTCATCAATCAAGGAGCACTCTGCTCCAAAGGCTCATCCATTAAACAGCTTGTAGAAAACAAGAACCGTTTGACAGAACCTATGTACAGAGCTCCATATTCTGACAAATGGCAGACAGTTTCCTGGGATTGGGCTCTTAAAAAAATCGTCAATAGAGTTAAAAAAACCAGGGATATGAATTTTGAAAAAACCAATAACAAAGGTCAAGTTGTAAACAGAACAACTAATATTGCCTCTGTTGGTTCTGCTGCCATGGATAATGAGGAATGCTGGATATACCAGACATTAATGCGATCTCTTGGACTTGTATATATCGAACATCAGGCAAGGATCTGACATAGCGCTACTGTAGCGGCTCTGGCAGAGTCGTTTGGACGCGGGGCTATGACAAATCACTGGATTGATATTAAAAACAGTGATTGCATTCTCATCATGGGCAGCAATGCTGCTGAAAACCATCCCATCTCTTTTAAATATGTCACACAGGCAATGGAAAAAGGAGCAAAACTGCTAAGTGTTGATCCAAGATTTACAAGAACATCTGCAAAAGCTGATATCTATGCTGCTTTAAGATCAGGAACTGACATTGCCTTTTTAGGAGGAATGATCAACTATATTTTAAATAATGATCTTTATAACAAAGAATACACAGCAGCATATACAAATGCACCCTTTATCGTAGGCAGCTCATTTAAATTCAGGGATGGACTTTTTTCAGGATATAAAAAGAACAAACAAGGACCTGCCATTGGAAGTTATGACAAATCCAAATGGGCTTTTCAAATGGACAGCAAAGGAGTTCCAGAAACAGATAGAACACTTAAGCACAAACGATCTGTATTCCAGCTTATGAAAACCCATTACAGCAGATATGATCTTGATATAGTTTCCAAAGTAACAGGAACTTCAAAGCAAGACCTTTTAAAAGTTTATAAAGCCTATGCTCAAACAGGGAAAAAGGGCAAAGCAGGCACTATCATGTATGCTATGGGATGGACCCAGCATACAGTTGGGACCCAGAATATCCGTACTATGGCAATGATCCAATTATTGCTTGGCAACATGGGTGTTGCAGGAGGCGGTGTAAATGCTTTAAGAGGCGAATCAAACGTTCAGGGTTCCACAGATCATTGTTTGTTATGGCACATCCTGCCGGGCTACCTTAAAACACCAAGGGCATCTAATGACAGCCTTGAAGCGTATAATACTAAATGGACACCTCAAACTAATGACCCCTTGTCAGCTAACTGGTGGCAGAACTATCCTAAATATTCAGTCAGTCTTTTAAAATCTCTTTTTGGAGAAAACGCAAATAAGCAAAATCAGTTTGGTTACAACTGGCTGCCAAAAGTGGATAATGGCAAAGGATACTCATGGTTTGACCTGTTTGATTCCATGTACAACGGCAATATCAAAGGTTTCTTTGCCTGGGGTCAAAACCCTGCCTGTTCAGGTTCCAATGCCTCAAAAGTAAGAAAGGCTATGGAAAATCTGAACTGGATGGTGAATGTCAATATCTTTGATAATGAAACAGGCTCTTTCTGGAAAGGACCTGGTGCAGATCCATCTAAGATCAAAACAGAAGTCTTTATGCTGCCTGCATCTGTTTTTGTTGAAAAAGAAGGCAGTATCACCAACTCAGGAAGATGGATGCAATGGCGGTATCAGGGACCAGCTCCTATGGGTAACAGCCGTTCTGACGGCGATATCATCATGGAGCTTGGCGCGCGTCTCAAAGAAGAATACAAGACTTTGGGAGGAGTGTTCAAAGAACCTATTGTCAATTTAAAATGGGATTATGAAACTAATGGAGCGTATGATCCTCATAAGGTGGCAAAAGAGATCAATGGATATTTCACAAAAGATGTAACTGTCAAAGGCAAACTTTGCAAAAAAGGAACTCTGGTTCCAAGCTTTGCATGGCTTACACCGGATGGATCAACGTCTTCAGGTAATTGGCTCTATTGCAATTCATATACTGAAAAAGGAAACATGGCAGCAAGAAGAAGCAAAAAAGGCAAAAATAAAAAAAAATAAAAATTGAAGGTTTTTAAACAACAATCGGCATGGCAATACCATGTTATGATATTTGGCTCTTTCCACATCAAA
>NIWG01001426.1_pt1 | contig 12005 bp, 16 predicted proteins | sample 1523271 | NCBI WGS metagenome assembly NIWG01 (sample SAMN06894523, study PRJNA379456) | ciliate metagenome | isolation source: three single ciliate cells amplified by MDA sediment | place: USA: Santa Barbara Basin
ACAATCCCTCATGAATTTGACACCAGTGGATGCAGCGTGAAAAATGATGATAATGCTCTTGTAAGTTTTGTAGATATGCGAAGATTTATAAGAAAAACCAATGGCCAAAAATTAGTAGTAGAAGGCTGCGGAAGCAAAACAAATCAATATCCTTATACGCCAAAAGGCAACCAGAATTTTGAGAAAACCTGGACAAAATCTTCCTCATGGAAAGTTCCCGAAGGTGTCAGACAAGTTAGCTTGTTCATCGTGAACCAGGGAGCAAGAGGGGGAAACACAAAATATTATCAGGGCAAATTGTCTAAAGGAGAAACAGGAGCAAACGGAGCAGCAAGTTCGTATATAACAACTGTAACACCAGGAAAAACAATTTCGATCAGAGTAGGCACTGGCATAACTACGTCTTTCAATAACCAACAAGCAGGTGGTGGGAAAACAGGTTATGGAAATTATGGAAAAGGTGGAGAAGGCGGCCCTGCTCATGGATGTAATGGAGCCGATCATGTAGTAGTAGGAACAAAAACAATAATGGTAAACCGAGGGAAAGGCAACGCTATCCCAACAAAAAAGGGTATAAGTGGTTGCCGCGGCAGTCAAGGCACAGGCGGATATATAAAAATAAACTACAAAACATATAACTACCAACGCTATGACGGAACAACCTACGCAAATTGAGCATTTTTCTCACAAAAGGATTAAGCCTTTTTGAGAAGTATTTCAAACAAAAAGGCTTGATCGAAATCTGCATAAATAAACCCGGCGAGATCTGGCTCGAAAATTTCAAAGGCTGGCAACACAAAAAAGATAGCAACTTACACCTGCAGGCATTACTTGACATTGGGCAAACACTTGCAACATATCGAGGTCAAAAGTTTTCAGACGAAACGCCGTTACTTTCTACGTCTCTGCCCGAACCCTATAACTACAGGATCCAAGTCCTTGGCAAAGCCATCGCTGAACACAATATCGCTATATCCATCCGTGTAGCGCAAGCGGTGTTGTTTCCGCTTGCAAGCTACGACAAACAAATAGATCCACAAAAAATCAAATCAACTCAAAAAACAAAACCTTTCAATAAAAAATCAGAAGAATTAAAAAATGCAGTAGAAAATCAACAAACACTATTAATTGTCGGAGCGACAGGCTCAGGCAAAACAACCTTTTTAAATTCTCTGATTCACCACATAAATCGTAAAAAAAGGATCATCATAATAGAAGATACAAAAGAACTTATAGTTCCTCATGAAAATTGTGTCCGGATTATCAAAAGCAAGACCACTACAGATATTGCCAAAATAACGTACAAAGACATCATAAATGCGTGCATGAGACTACGACCTGACATTCTCCTACTCGGAGAGCTTGACATCGAAAATACAGTACCTTTTCTGCGCATTTTGAACACAGGACACCGAGGCAGTATGTCAACGCTCCACGCAAACAGTCCAAAAGACGCCATGGAAGCCATGATCTTAAACGCAAAACTATCAGGGATGCAAGGAGACGAAGCAATAAGGCAATACATAAAAAATGCTTTTGATAAGATAGTATTCATTGAAAGACAAAAAGACAAATTCAACATAACAATAGAAGGAATCAAATGAACACAACACGTCAGAAAAAAAACTTATTTCTTTTTCTTTTTGTTATTTCTTTGATCATTTTCACACTCCTCTTAACGCTGATCGGCGGCTACCCTTTAAGGTATTTAACCATAGTCTATTTTTTTCTAGATTATGGCTTCCATATTCCAAATTGGGCGATACTTTCGATAATAGTCAGCTTATCACCGTATCTTTTTTTTATTAAGAAAAAAGAAAGCAAGCTACGGCGATGCTCAATTCGCAAAAAAAAAAGATGTAAAAAAAATGAAGTTATGCGCCAAAAAAGGTGTCATTTTAGGCACAAAGCACAACAAGTATATAAGGTATGCCGAACCACTTTCAACGCTCGTTTATGCACCACCAGACTCAGGAAAAACATCAGGAATTATCATCCCTTCTGTATTGTCGTCCTCAAACTCTGTTGTCGTGCATGATCCGAAAGGCGAAGTCTATAATTTAACAGCTGCGCATCGCAACACGTTTTCAAAAGTTATAAAGTTCTGCCCTGCGGATGAAAGCGAAGTGTACTGGAATCCATTTGATCAAGACGAGCTGCCCGATGATTTTGGAAAAATAGAGGTCATAGTGTCCCGCATAGCCGAAAGCATCATAAAAACACCAACAACAAGCAATCCCATGTGGTCAATGCAAGCCAGATCTCTTTTTGTATTCTGGTCCCTATATTTAATCTATAAAAACAAAACAACAACCTTTTCAGAGATCACAAAAAACGTTTATCAGGGTCAAGAAAAAATGTTAGAAGCTCTCGAAGATATAGAAAAAATGATAGAACAAGAGATCAAAGTCCCTGAAAGATTATTTGTCGAAGCAAAAGGCTTGGCAAATATCCCGCCTGAAACGTTTGGCGGTATCATGACAAACGCTCAAGCATCGCTGCAGATTTTCTTAGATGCAAAGATAAAAGAAAACACCTCGAAAAATTCTTTTTCATTCAAAAACTTAAAAAAAGAAAGAACATCAATATATATAATAATAAAAGAAGCCGATCAAAGCAGACTTAAAGGATTAACCTCAATGTTTTTTGAGATCCTCACAACATCGTTGCTCAACGAGTTGCCGCAGGAAGACGAAATACCAGTAACGCTTTACCTTGACGAATTCGTCAGGCTTGGCAAAATGCCCGCAGTCCTTAATATGCCGGCACTCGGCCGAGGCTATAATTTTAATGCCGTGTTTATTTGCCAGAGCCTGGCCCAAATCGAAAAAACATATAGTAAAGAAGATGCAGCAATTTTACAAAACACATGCGCCTATTTTGTCATTTTTTCGCAAAACGAAATAAGCATAGCCAAAACAATCTCTGAATCAATAGGCAAAAGCACCAGGCTTAAAGAAAACAAATCATTTTCAAGCAATAAACAAGGCAAAAGCAAGAGTTCATCAGAAAGCGAAGAAGGTCATAATTTATTATTACCGCAGGATCTAATGAATTTAGGACCTATGCATATAAAATTTTTTAAGAAAAAAAATTAGCAGAGAAATACAATCGCTTAATCACAAACAAACAATTAATTTTGCATGGCATTGTGCAGTACGCGCTTTGCCTTTTACAGGTATAACAGGAAATTTTAATTTTTGGAAAGAAGAAAACAGACAAAAATATCTTTCCACCAACGCTGCCTACAAAACTGCTGCCTCTGACGCCACCACCTATGCCTGCGCCGCCACCAGAGCTGCCTTGACCGCTACTACTGCCACCTTCGCTAATGCTACCTACAATGCCGCTGTTTGTGATGTCGCTGCCCACGCCGTCCACGCTATCTACGCTACCAACGCCGCCGACGTCGCCGCCTATGCCGCCTACGCTGTCGACATTTACGCTTCCTGCGCCGCCGCCCCTGGCTACAATAATATAGATTTAAAACCATTCATTTTAAGTGATTTTGAAACCATACAGAAAAAAGAATCTGCCAAAAACATATCTACAGATTTTTATGGAGAGATTTGGAATAATTTTTTAAAAGCGCTTGCAGCAGAAGGTTGTGTTTTTTGGGGAGAATTGTACAAAAATATTTTTAACAATGGATTAAAGGCAAACCTAAAAGATGCAAAAAGGCGCATGAGTGTTCCAAAAAAAATACAAGAGCAAGGCGCAGCCGTTGTCGCCAAATTTTTACAAGAAATAGAATAGTAAAAACAAAAGCAACTATTTTTACCGATCAGGAAGGCGTAAAACATAAAAGGAGGGCATAAAGCCCTCCTTTTAAAGCAGCAAGTCGGAGTTAATGTTTCAATTCCATACTGCCCTGTTCATGAAGCAGGGCAGGCTCAAAAAATGAGCTTTGGTCTGATTAAAAACTTGCTGCAAGCTTTGTCAGCATAAAAAAAAATAAAAACCGTGTCAAGTTTTTTTGCCAAAAACTTATTTTTTTTCTATTTTTGTTTTTGCAATCATTTTTTTAAAAAGAGTTGGCTGATCAGTGGTGGATCTCTCTGGAAGTTTTAAAAAATGATTGCATTTTGAGCTGCCAGTTGGCACTACAGTAGGACCTCCTTTAATGTATGCTCCAGTAATGGTGGTTGACTCTGGCCCGTGAAAATGCACTGCCCCACCATTAGCTAAATTTACTCCACCGGTAAATGATCCCCCAAGTCCGCTACTAAGTGGTTGACCGGCAAATGTTTTTGGTAACCCGTTGAAATTAAAATCATTCAATGTTTTTGGTAACCCGTTGAATTTAAAATCATTCATTTCTTTTCTCCTCAATTTGCACAAAAAGGAAATAAATCGCTAAGCAATTGCTGTGCGTTCAACTGCATAAACATTAAAATCAACGGCGAGTTTGTGAGCCCGTTGGATTTTTTTGTTGGTTTTTTTTTTCTTTAAAGAGGGTTTCGATAAGCCAAATTAGGAGTTCAACTTCTTTGGTATCTACATCAATGATTAAATTAACATCTTTCTCCATATGAGCAGCGATGTTTCCAACACGCCTAACAGCGTCAATAGCCTTCCATACTGTGGGATCAATCTTATTCTGAAGTTCATCTATCTCGTCTACTAGACGATTTTTTTTAATTTTCCAGAAGTCTCTAATGATTCCTTGCAAACATCTTCTACTCAGTGTTGCTGATGCCTTTGGACTCTTTTCTTTAATTAAACAGGCTTCTTTATAGTCATTTATTATTTGTTTAGGAATATAGTCTGGAAAGGGTTTTGCCGCAGACTCTGGTAGTAAATTCCAGCGATACAGAGTCTTGTGGTAGCGTTGCTCTACTCTTTCTTTTACGACAATTTTTAGAGAAATTGTTTGCTTTCGGCACTCGGGGTTAGGGCACACTATGATCTTGGTGTCGGCTTTGTAATATCCATAATCCTTTGCAATCCAGGAGCTACTACTTATAATTCGTATGTCATCTTCTCCTATAGTGCATGGACGATTGCAATATGGACATATCCAACTGATTGGCATAGATACCTCTTCTTAAATTCACTAATTATATAGATTTGAATATCATTCCTTTTTGCATAATATTCGATTTCAAAATATGATAAATAATTTTAATCAATACCATAAATCAATTTTTTTTGCAATTTATTATCAAATGAAATGAAAATAAACAGGTAAAAAAAACGAACGTTTTTTTTACTATCTATCACTGATCAAAAACCACATAAAAAAACTCTTGAAACAAGTCAAAGAATATGTTAATAAAACAAAGTAACTTTTCAAGACGAAACAAACAAGTTTATAAACTTTTTTAAAGAGTACTTATTTATGAAAATTGGATATGCAAGAATTTCCACCTCTGAACAAAAAATAAACCTCCAGGTTGACGAATTAAAAAAAGCAGGTTGTGAAAAGTTGTATCAAGACATAGCATCAGGTATGAAATCAAAAAGACCTGGTTTTGATGAATGTTTAAACCAATTAAGAAAAAATGACTGCCTTATAGTTTGGCGATTAGATAGATTAGGACGAAATCTAAAAGACTTGGTCTTAATCATTGAGCAGCTGCAAAAAAATAATATCAGTTTTATAAGCCTGCATGAAGGGTTTGACACAACAACAATAGGCGGTAAGCTTATCTTTCAGATTTTTGGAGCGTTAAGTGAGTTTGAAAGAAATCTTTTACAAGAGCGCACAAATAAAGGGCTTAAAGCTGCACGCGCAAGAGGACGATTTGGGGGGCGACCCAAAAAACTAAAAGATAAAGATGTTAATCGTTTAAAGAAAATGTATAATAGCAGAGACTATTCTATAAAAGAATTATGTGGCATTTTTGGTGTTTCAAAACCAACTTTATACAAATATATAAAGGAGTAAAAACAATGGAAACCGATCAATACGCTGTACAGCCAGACTGGCCAAAAGAATTTGAAGGCTATAAAGTTGCTGACTTAATGCAAACAATAAGAGAAATCGCTTTAACAAAAGAAGGTACAAAAGCAGATGTAAAACAAATCAGGGCTATGGATAGTTTTTTAGAATTTGTTAAATTTGGTGTTCATGACAGGGCAGCGCCACCATCAGATGTGATTGAATTTTAAAAAATTCATGGATAAATTACCCGAAAAAGCTATCGTCGGACGAACAAAAATCGACACTGCCCTCATAGCCACAGATATGTGGCGACTAGCAAAAGAAGAAGGCAGTGTTAAGGACGCTCTCGCTTGTATTAAAGAAAAATGGAAACTACAAGACAACAAAAGACAAATTTTAAATAATTTATTAAAAGAGCCTGACAAGGTTGTGATTATTTCTGTCCCTGGTTCGTCTCATAAAAACAAAATTCCTGTTTGCTTGGGCGAAGGGCTTGCAAAAAGATATAGGTGTAATTTTATCGACGGTAACCAGTTGTTTCAAAGTGATCACAATATCGCATCAAAAAAAATCTATGCAGAAAACCGTCTCTTTCAGCCACGACTATATACACAAAGACAACGCTTTAGTAACAAAAATAATAAATCTGTATTAATCGTTGATGATGTGCTAACGACTGGTGGCTCTATTAAGCAATTATGCAGAACCTTAAATAAAGCAGGAGTTAAAATTAAAGGGGTCGTTTGTCTCATGGGTGATCCCCGCATCAGAATAACTGAAAGCACAAACAAGGCAATCAATAAAGCAATGAAAGAAAAATTTCCAGATATGCCAATTCGAAAAAGACAAAACTTTTGTGCAAACATGACACAAGGCGAAGGGTTTAATTTTTCAAAAACACTCAATAAAACAAAAACAGCAGATGCACGGCAAGCATTGTCGCTCAAAATCAACAAAGTTATTGAGCATGATCGACAGTTTTTACGACAGCCTATGACTTTAACACTATAATTTTCTTAAAGGACATAAAAATGAAATACATCGAAAAAAAACCTTATGACTGGTGAAACAATGATTTACAATGCTAAATTACATTGGATTATATTTTCACGGACAGTGGTTTTGTTTATAATATCATTGATAATGTTTATCATTAGCCGCAATGATGACGTACTTATTAGTAAGGGTGCAATAATAATTGGCACGGCTGTACTAGTAATTGCAATTATTTCTGGAATAATGTCGCTTATAAAGTATTTGACATCCGAGTTTGGAATTACCAACAAAAGAATTCTGATAAAAATTGGTTTCATACGACGTAGTGTATTTGAACTCTTGTTGACAAAAGTTGAAGGTATTCAAGTGCATCAAGGAATATTGGGACGTCTTTTAGGTTATGGAAGCATAATTGTAGGGGGCACGGGAAGCTCAAAAGAACCGTTTCATACAATATCCGCCCCTCTCGAATTTAGAAAAAATGTACAAGAACAAATTGATTCTGTACAACAATAAGCAAACTGATCTTTAATTTTAATATTAACTTTGTAAAAAAAGGGTTTTATGCGATTAATATTAGCATTATTTTTACCGTGGCTACAGTTTTTCACTATTGGCAGACCAATATCAGGAATTGTATGTTTGCTGCTGCAGATTACAATTATTGGCTGGATTCCTGCTACAATCTGGTCTGTATATTCTTTAAGCCAATATAAAACAGATAAAAAAATCAAAGCAGCCAAACTTTAAATTTATAAAAAGGAGAGCAAGAAAATGAAAAACGTAAAAGCAATGTTAGCAGTGATGTTATTGGCATTATTTTTAGGCGGGTGTGTCATGGGACAATCGGAATGGGTACAAACAGATCGCCAAAATGCTCAACCAAAAAAAGAAACAATAGCACGATATGTTGAAGCACTGAACAGTTTTGGCATCGTCACAAGTACCGACATGAACACAGGAATAATCATAGGCGAATGCGAAGAGAACGTACAAGCTTATATTATTGTTTCTGACGAAAAAACCATTATCAAATCACGTAGAAATCTTAGAAGCTCGGAGTATGGTTTTACAATCAGGAATGAACCTCAGGAATGTATTGAAAAAATCAAAGCAGCTTTAAAGCAATAAAGCAGTTCTTTTCTCTTAAATATTTTTTTTGAGCGACGTCGCAACGCTGCAAGATCGCACTCAAAAAGTGTTGATTTGTGCGGAGCAAAATCAATATTTTTTGATGCGAAACAAGCTACAAGCTTGCAACTTTGTTTTCCATATTCTTTTTATTTTCTTTTAAATAAATTGTGGTATTGTATTTTTGCAATCATTTGCAATCACTTTGTCGCTTCATGCGCTGAAGATCTCGCAGAATATTTTAAAAAATGATTGCATTTTGAGCGGCCCGGTGGAGCTGCAGCACGACAGAATGATTGCATTTTAAGCTGGCAGGCAGAACCGCGCCGCCAAGCGAACCGGCAAAATGATTGCAAAAAAGTTTATCACTGCCCTACAATAGATGTTATTTTTATTGTGTCCTGCAGATTATTGATCATCTGATCGTATTGCTTGTCGCATTGCTCTTTGTTTAAAAGAACAGTCGCAATTTTTTGAATTTGTAACGCAAGAGAATTGACTTGATCTTTTTTTTCTTGCAATTGTCCTTCAAGCGACAAATACTTGAAAACACAACGCTCGACAATTTTGGAAGCCGATTTAACACCTGTAACTGTTCTAATTTCCTCAATCGCCTGTTTAAATTCTTCACTTTGTCTGATTGTTAGTGCCATTGATAAAACTCCTTTTTTCTTTTATTTCCCATATACCTTACTATTCAAAACTTTTTTATCGCTATTTTTGAGCATATTCTAAGCCCTAAATTTTCAAATTCCGTTGAGTTTTTAGCTGATGCTTAAAAATTTGCTCATTATACGATTTTATCAGATCCTTTGTTTTATATCTCTGACCCTTCGAAACTTTGCTTGCAACTCGCAACATATTCCTCAGCTCTTTTTCTTTTTTCAATAGCTGTCTTTTCTGCGTTGTGTTACTCTGCCCTTTCCTCACTTTCAAAAGATTTGTTTCAAGCTGTTTCAATTCTTCAATGCCATTTTTAACAGGGTCAAGGTATTCTAAAACAAATTGCTCTTTTGGGATCCGTACTATTGTTTTTTCGTGCGCTGCAGACAAAGGAACAAGCCTTTTATCAATCAGTAATGATATTTTTTCTTTTCCTTTATGAGCAAAAGCCTTATCAAGCGCACCACAATAGTTTTTCAGATTACCAAGAGCTTTTTTTTTGTCCTGCCGGGGCAACTCTGCACTTTTAATATATTTTTGTGCTGCCAAAACATCTTGCTTTAAGCTGTTTGCAAAAGCCCTTAAAGTTTCCTTCTTTCGCATAAGTATTTTTGCAGCCTTATCTTTACGCTTAAAAAAAACAAAAAAATTGTTATCTTCCAACTCCCTGACATATTCATCCGCAAGCGACTCAACCGAGTTGCTTTTTTCAGACAATGCCAAAAAAACAGAATTTAATTTTTTCAATGGTTCAATCTTTTCATTAGCCTGAAACTTTTCCTTTATAGAAGAAAGATCCTTTTTAAACTTTCGTTTTTCGGACCAGGAGAATTTTTTTTCTTTTGATAACCAAGTTTGTAATCTTTCAACTTTCTTTTTAGCAAGAACCTGAGCCTTTGCAAAATCAAAAGCCTCTGTCTTTTCAGAATCTTGTTTTTTTCTATATAAAATATAAGATTTTTCCAAGCTTTCTCTCCCAAGCCGAAAATCTTCCAACAGATCTGGTCTGTCTTTCTTCAAAGTTGCCAAGTGTGTAAGATCTCGTTCTTTTAAAGAGTTTGAAAAATCTCGCCTAAGGGCAAACAAATCAGGCTTATTAAGTTTCAACTTCTTTTTACCTTCCTGATTATAATTATTAACAACAACATGAATATGTGGACACTTCCCATGCTTATGGGTAGTCAAAACATATTTATAACCCTTTTCATGAAAGTGTTGTTTTGTCACCTCTGCAGCAACCTGCTGCAACACATTCCGATTATCACTATTATTCTCAACTTTAGCAGATAATATCATATGTGTAGCATGTCGAACTGCTGATTTTCGTTCTTTAAAATCTTGTTGCCATTCCTTATAAACCTTATTCACCCCTTCCTGATCTGTAAAAGTCTCGCCATCACTTGACTCAAGCAAGTATTCATCCTCATCTTTTTTCGCAACATAAAAAAGCATATTACCGACACTGCCAGAACTCTTAGCAAAACTAATAATTTTAAAAACAGCTTGGGGCGATCTGTTCGTTTGACAATCTTTCATATAATTATATGAGCAAAACCTTAAACCCATACTTGAATGTACCCGACCTTTACTAACGCGGACACGCCGCCCACCACCACCGCGGCGATCATCATCATCATCATATCTATACATGATTTTCTAAAGCCCGGATGATTTTCTTATTTTGCTGCTGCACATCACTAAGAATAACCTGCAAAGCATTTAAAAATTTTACAGTTTCCATAAAATTCAAGGTTCTTTTTGTGTTAAAAGCGTAAGCTAGCTGGTTGAGATTACTTCCGACAGGAGCTAATTTTATTTTCAAATCTTTTATTTCAGAGATATAAGTTGCCACAGCAACCACATCAATATCTCCGGACATATAAGATTGAATCGCTTTGCGGATGAAAGCACTCCTTGTTTGTTTTTTTTTTCTTTTTTCTAAAAGCTGTGCAATTTTTTTTGTAACCCTAAGCGTTATTATTTTGTCCATTTTTTCCCCAAAATTTTTAATTTTGTGATGCTGGATGCTAAGCCCAAAATTGACAACAATTTTGTCCTTAAAGATCAATTCATGATTTTTAAGCAGGATCATCGGCAGTTAATTATCCAAAAACAGGTCTTAATTATTGAAAATAGCCTCTTAACTATTCAAAAAAGGCTCTTAACTATTAAAAAGCACCCAAAAATTGTACAAAAAAGGAAGCTGCTACCGCAGCACCAAATTTTTATAAAAGTTTACCGCTTTAATGAGCACCAAAAGAAAGAAACAACTTGCATATTTGTAGCCTGATCAGGAAAGACAAATATACTCATATTTATCTTTGGAAGTGTGTTGAAATATTTGGAAGTTTTCTTGAAGACTTCCAACATTGACAATAATATCACTTGTATTATTTTAAAGTCGGATATTATGCAAAAAAAATTATATCCAGTTATGTATCATTATTTTTTAGGATTATAGTATAATGCTGACTTCTGACATATTAGGGTTTGAAAAAAGGCTTAATCTTCCCAGAGGATTTTTTGATAAATTACTTAATGAAGATGATTGGTCTTTTATAATAAAGCTTCATTCATTTGTAGAGGCTATCTGTACTGATGTTCTCACATATCATTTCGGTGAAAGCAAGCTTCGTGATATATTGGCGCAATTAGAATTGGGTAACCAAAAAATAGGAAAAATAGCTTTTTTGAGGAAAGTTGGCCTAATATCCAGTGAAACAAAACGAATTATTATGGAATTGTCTAAACTTAGAAATTCATATGTTCATAAAATAGATGATGTCTCAAAATCACTCACCGACAAATTTTCAGAATTGGACAAGAATCAGAAAAAGCAGTTTTTATCTACGTTTCCAAACTCGCACATTATGTTTTTACAAGAGTTCCAAAAAGTGTTAAAGGAGAGGAATCTTTTTAAAGCACATTTAAGGACGTATACCTTTTATAATTATGAAATATCAGATAAAAAAATTGATATGAATGATACAAATGCAAATTACCCAATAAATATAAAGTTACAAATTTGGAAAGCGGTTTGGGATTTAATGACACACTTCGGTGAAATAGAGGGTTTTAGTGATTATAGACACTGAGAAAAATCGTAAACCGTCAGGGACTAACTAAATATCCAAGCAGATCGTTTTGCAATCATTTTGCTGTGCTGCGGTTCCGCCTGGCAGCTCAAAATGCAATCATTTTTTTTAGTATTCAGTGAGATCTTCCGTTCATGAAGCGACAAAGTGATTGCAAAAAAAACACCAATAATGAATCAAGGCTTTTTCTGATAGTTTTAAGAAATAAAATAACGCTTTTAAGAAATTTTTTA
>NIWG01001651.1_pt1 | contig 11995 bp, 13 predicted proteins | sample 1523271 | NCBI WGS metagenome assembly NIWG01 (sample SAMN06894523, study PRJNA379456) | ciliate metagenome | isolation source: three single ciliate cells amplified by MDA sediment | place: USA: Santa Barbara Basin
AGAGTGAGTTAAAGAGCTCTATGGTCGGAACCAGTTCATTGGTCTATGAGAACGGAACAGTCTACAACATGCTAAAGAAGGGTGCTTGACACCGCAATATAATCTATAAGAGAAACTTCTCTTTCACCAGTATTTGCAGTATTGTTCATGTAAGTTGCAGCATTGGTAGGATTAACAATGTGCAAGTCGTTTCTCCGAAGTAACGCCTTAAATAGAGTACCAGCCAGATTATCATTATCAGACATATATCCTGTTAGGTGGGCGTTGGCGTCGACCATAAGGATGACCTCAGGGTACTTTTCGTTGATGACATTGATACATGTCGATAGTTCCTACCAAAATCTGGCCAAAGAATTATGATTATGATTACTTCCCGCACATGGAGCATAGGCCTCAATAACAGCAGTTCTGTCACCAATCTTGATAGCTAATATGCGGCCATTTTTGTGACCGTCCACCTCAGGGAGGGAGATTTTCTTATATAGACCAATATATTTCTTCTTGACAAACATTCCAACCCCAGCTTATCTGGTATTCGATTTATGTTCATCATATACATACTAAGCATTAGCAATGGGGGGGACATAATTTTATTCAAGAAGTCTAGTTTCGCAGAGACCCATAATGTCAATTTCTCTATCTTCAATCAAATTACTAACTTCCGCAAGCTTATTACTGAGACCATTGATGTTTAGGTGTAAGAGTCTACATTCATATCTTCCATACATATCTATTTCAGGTTACTCAAGCATGTCCACAACAGATCCTAAGTTATTGTATACTAGACCATGCTAGAAGAGGTCCCCTTAGTTGGCTTGAACCGCACCCATTTAACGAGGGATAGAACGAGAGAAGCGGTGAGGGTTACGATTACCACGGGATCCACCTCTAGGGACACACTCTATATAGGCGGAAGACTCAACAAATTCACATAGGTGACTGTACTTTTTATACAAAAAATTCAAAAATAATTGCATCATATTAAGTTTCAACAAAAGCATCCATAAGCCAAGCAAATTAGTTATGAATTCAAAAATATATAAACCCATCCAATGAATCAGATAATTCTATAATTATAACGATATGCCAAAAACTATCTTAAAGTGAAACCAATTTCATACAAAAAGACTGCTTCCAATAAAAAGGGGGACACCAATGGTACATGGCAGTTGAAGTGGGGATTCAAAGTATGGGAAATGTGATGAGATTAGCGACTAGTAGAGAGTCACAGAAGGATATTCAACCTCTACAGTAGGCTCGTGAAAAAAGGAGGGGCCAAGGGAGGATGGGGGACCCTACGATGATGTTTAGGATGACTGTAGGGAAGGTTACTGAGACCGGACATCACTGTCTTGGGAATACGGGATGGTTTGTACAAACCGGGGTTCCATTTTATATCTAAGATATCATAAAAAATATGTAAAATATCTTATCAATCTTTAAATAAAAATGGCACCCATGACATTTTTAATTTATTCAAAATAATATTTTGAAATTTTTTCAAATTATAACAAATTCTTAAATATTATTCTAGTTTAATTTTAACATTACGATTTGGAAATCAGTTATTCCTCGAGTTCAGTTTCAAAAATTTATTTAGGGTGTTTTGTAAAATTGCTATCGCACTCTCCCTAAGAAATCACATATGATTGGGTTCTCCCGAAAACAGTCCCAAGGCCATTAATAAATCCATTTTTCATAATATTATCGAGCAAATGACAGACAAAAAATTGTCCTGTGTCACCACAGTTTTCATTCTAGTATGGTCCTGGGTCACCACAGTTTTCTCCAGGAAGGGACGCCATCCTTATAAATAAATTATTTGTTAATAATATTTTTAAAATATTTTCCCTGGTATTTTTACAAATATGAGGAGTGATCCCCGCATCTTGGATTCCATAACTTTCAAAAAACTTTTTTAGATTTTCCAAATTTTCCAGATCAAAGCAATGTTCTGGTTTTGACCGAACAATGTCAGGACTATCTTTTTATAGCCTCGAATTGGTAATTTGAAATACCAACATTTAATTCTAAGATTCCTACATTTATTATGCAAATATAGTGAATTCACCATTAGATTTGCATAAATGTTCTCTGACAAGGAAAAAGGAATTCAAGAAAGATGATACTGATTTAATGATACAACTCAAATTTAAACCTTTTTCCTATTAGCTATACAATTGCAAGTACCGTACTTCATTTTTCCATAATTAGTCATCATCATAAATCAAGTTATAAAAATTTCTATATGATAAACCTTCCAAATACTTACAATTTTGTATGGAAAATAATTATAGTAGGTATAATTAATAAAGATGGCGGATATTCCCCGCATCTTGGCTCCTACTTTGTTGAAATAATTAAAATATAAAATTTACATAACCTGATACAAACTCTATATAGGACAAAGGAGATATGACAAGGTTGATATTATGCAAATCAAGCATTACGGGGGGTTCCCGGCAACTGTCACTATAAAAGGGGGAAATCTTTTGTTATTTATATAAATATATAAGCGGGCCTAGCAATTAAGAAATAGGGAGTTAATTTGGAATTTTTGTGTGGAGACAGCCTATGTGAACAGTATGGCAAACACTAGCATTTCTAGGGCGAGCGGGAGGGGAAATAAACTAGCTTTCAAAAAGTTATGCGACACTAAGAGTTCTATAATTTCGATAACATATTCTACTGTCATAACAATAATGAAGTTAGAACTATTAGCATTTAACTGAAATAGATAGTGAATGACAAACAGGGGCTATTTATTATATCGCATCATTTTGCTAACTGTTGTAATACATAGTCTAACAATAGGTTAACTCATATAAATATCCATCCGGATAAGGAAGGCGACAAATGGAAATAACAACAGGCTAAAGGAGACCGAGGCAACCAGCGCAGGCAGTATTGTAACTATAAAGGAGGGTGGGAGGGAGAGATACCCAATACTAGGAAGGATATGTTACTTCCACTAGTTCTCTATTCTCATAGCATTATTGGCATACCTATGAAAAGTACACGCCACAGCAGGGGTTGCCTAATGTGTAACTAATATGAATCATGAATTAAGGGGGCATAAAAGCAAAGTGCCACCCAACAAATCTACAGTGAGAGACAATGTGCATAAAAACCACCTAGGAGATGATATATATCTCAACAAAGGGACAAAAAAGTATCCCTCGTGCGTATATCAAGGAGAGGGAAGCACCTGACTGGAAGCCGAGGAGACTTGTGGGAGGAAGGAGGAAGCCGCGGACATCAAATGGCGTGGACACAGGAGGGATGGCCGCAGAAGAGGGGACAAACAAATGAATTAAAGATATAAAAGCGTCCGAAACTGCCCATTGTCCTACAGCAAAAAACGTACGATCACTTCATCTGTCAGAATCAGATGCCATCAGTCTCCCAAAGTCACCCGTAAGCAACATAGTGGCATGTCTTACCTACAATTCCCAGTCCATCAGGTCTAAGCAGCACCTCCCAAGTGTACTGTTCCTAAATTAGAAGGCCTCAAACTTTGGCATTCCAGGGTCACCCTATGCAAAGGACAGGTGTTAAGCGACTTTTTAATAGTCACTCGGACAACACCACATGGTTATAGCCATATCAGCTTGCCCATGATGTAACCCATGCCAAAGTTCCGCCAGGTTAGCTCGCACTTCCTAGAACTTCAAGCATACTATTCGGAACAACTCTGATAATCGGAGTGATACACTAAAGTATCCCATCTTAATATTAGGCACGATAAGGTTCGGTATGCCTACGAAGTATAGGCAATTAGTCCAATTAAAGGCAGGTTGAGATAGCTTGCGTACTGGCGACGTAGTCGTGCCATTTCAATTATAACAATTGCAAAACAATGGTAGAAAAAGCGATTACCATTTATTACGCTAAAAGAAAGAATAAAAATAGTAATTCATAGAGTCCAGTAATGCTATGCCCGAATCAACAAAGGGAATAAAAGGGGATAAGTTTGCCCAGTTTCTGGCGAATCTAATTTTAAGTTGCTAGCTTTGTAGCTAGTACGGAGTAATAATGCCGATGCTATTCATTAACTTTTGTATTAAAGCTTGGATCCAGTATATTTCAGTAAAATTTGTAAATGAAAGCTCACCTTCCACTTAATCTTCCTAGCCATAAGGCACATCGAAGAAAACGTATGGCCTTAAAATAGTCCTCACACTGAATGGTATTGGCCTTGAGTGAATATTGGGGTCATCCTTCAGTTGATTATCATAGAATTAAAAATTTGGCCATTCTCAGATCACTGGGTTCATTTTATATTAGATAAAAGGATTATCTACCGGATATCCATATTATTAAAGTCTTTCGAAAAGACTCCTATCCAAGCCGTTCTTCTAAATTTCCTTTTCAAACACGGTAGGCGGTAGTTGTTTTGGGTCTCCTATCATAATTAAGCGGCATGCCCCATAACGCAATGGAATGAGCGTCTACAGTTTTGTCGACTAGCACGCTTCATCTATGATCACAAATTCAATCGGCTTCTTAATGGTCTCAAAACAGATAAACCCAGATGCAGTCAAAGTCCTTAAAATGACATCTGCTTCGTTCATAATTTCAGACTCGAATTATTTTTAATAGTTGAAAAACTGATTTTTCTTTTTTTGTTCTTTATGCAACATTTCTTCATATAGTTGGGGATTTCGATCTTATAAGTGTTAGTTTTCTTCTGCAAATTTATCCTTAATTTGTTTTAGATAATTAACGACCCGTTATTCAACTAGTTTGTTGGGTTGTAATTCTCTAAGAGTATTGACTAATTAGTTAATGTGCACCAAGTAATACCTCTTAGGAAGCTCACCCTTTTAGATACAGTCACACTCTTAAAGTTTTTCTTGTGGTGAATAATATTTAGTCCAATTAGTTTTATTTACTTATAGCAAAAATTCAGATTTGATATACTTATTTTTTCCTCATAATTAGATTTTATGAATGTATCCCAGCCCATAGAAGTTTTTCTGATTCTATAAAGCATATTGTACGCTTTTAATAGAATGAACTTCTTGGCCTAAATCTTCGATTATTAAGGCCAGATTATTGAATTTAATCAAATCTTCAAACTAAAATGCTGTTCGTTTTGCAATCAAATCTCAGGTTATTTACCACTTCCTCAACTTTAAAACGTTCACAAACTTTTTGAGATCAACTTACTCTTACTAATCATCCTCTACCTCCATTATTAAAGCTTCTACTTCTTACTAGTTCATTTTCCCATTGACGACAGACAGAGCAATTTGCATTATTTTTGTTGCTTCAATTTGATTCTTAATAGCCCATTTATATTTCTACATAGCATGGACAAACTCACGCCACTCTAATTATCCATCTCCTTCTTTGTTCGCTTTATCTACTATAGAAGAGATCTCTTCTTTTTTAACATGAGTATTATTCATAGCACTCAAAACAGTTTTCAAATCTTTGACATCCACAATATCAATGTTTTTCTTATCTAAGAGAGTAAACAAACTACTTAAACAATCATCATCATTATCTTCATAAAAGCCTTGCATCAAGATCGAGAACTTCTAGAATTTTTCTTAGGTGAGACCATCTACTTTCTAAATTTAAATCTAGCTATTGGGAATGGACTATTTGAAGAAGTAAAGTAGATTTTTTTTTGTCGTTGTCTGTGAAGAGAGATCTAATAAAATAAATGGAGTTGAGACATAATAATTTTTTAATTTTAATATATGTTGTCAATTCCTCATGGCAAAACAGGAACACTTCAAGGTCTTAGGGAGTCTTTCCCATATAAAAAACGAGCACAGACATCCTATCTATTTTTTCTTAAGAAAAACGGAGAACCGGATGCTTCGGTCGAACGGCCTCCACTTTATCCCCTTGCCGCACACAATTTCCATAACAGATTTCCGGCACTTTCGACACGGTCTCAAAGATTCTACAGCAGCCAATTTCTATTATGTAAGATTTTAAGGCTCCATAAAGGGGGAGGGCAATTTTATAATCCGACGTTTCCAATAAGAAGCAATTTTCCCCCGAGAACTATTTGAGCACGTAGGCCGAAACAAGTACCCCCGACCAAATCGAGTTTACCATTAGTTCTATCCGACAATAAGTTCATCCGCAAATAGCCTAGGCAGTTCTGATAACGAATATATTGCAGGCCATATTCCATTCACACACTGCCATACCTAGTTTACCACATATGCACATCAGTCAGCACAGTCCAGCAGAGACAGCCACACAGACAAACCAAGAGTACGATCCAAATCGCCACTTGAATAGCTAAACTTTCCGAAACGACATTCATAGGTATACCGATAGGATGAGTAATCAAGGCGAGGAGGCCTGACTATTAACTCAGTACGTTTAACCGAATAGGTCACCGTACCTTTAACCTAACGTCGTTTCGGATTATTCAATGCAGTATTTTTTTTACCCTCCGCCTTCGAAGGAGAGCCACGGGTACTTGAAGTATTCTTCTTAGTCTAGGGTTAGGAATACATCCAGGGGAATTATGATCGTTGGGGAGAATTATAGCAGTTCTCCATTTTCTTTCTACTCTTTCTAGACACACTTAGCGGTTCGGTGGGGCCACAGACTTCAATCTTGATTCCAGTCAATTCTGAACTGCACTTTCTGCAAGACTAAACGCGGCTTTTCCTACAGAAACAAGTATCTCCAGAGCACTTGGCTATATTACAGATTGGAGATGATTCCGCCATGCACACAGCATTCTCGGAAATCAGAGACTGAGAATACGGAGGCACATTAGTTCAAACAGTAGCAATAGCGTCCAGCTATTTAGTCACCTAGGTTCCACTTCTTCTTTAGCAAATCTTCTTTCTTGGGGAGAAGTCAGCAACTCCCTCCATTTTCGTACGCTTTCCACAGATTTTTCTAATGTTACATTTCGAGGCACATAGCACTTCTTCATTCAGCCAGACTGACTACAAGGGGGGAACAAGCACAGGGAGAGACACTTATTCAAGCATCTATAGTCGGGAACACCGTTGACTTCCAGAAACGACGGATATGTTACAGTTAGGAAGTGAAGGAACAGGAATCTTGAGGAGTAAGTCAGACCTAGTTGAGGCACTAGGCAGCCCTCTAGCGAAGCTTCCCTGTAGTCTTCCCCGCAAGGTGGAGGGTCTAGGACCCTCCTGTAGTCGAGCCCGGCCAAGCAGCCTTAAACTTGGACAACGCCACCTTAAGAATTTCATATTATATTAATAATAATAATAATAATCAATTAAACATAGCATGCTAATAAATAAATTTAACTTGAATGTTGGTCATTAACCTTGTCACAAAGGATCAAGTACTTGAGCGGGGACAAGGTCCCCTACAATCAGTCAAACATGTCATATATAGCCAGGTGTTCTCACAAAACAGAGTATCTACATAGTCCTTGGTAAGGGCTTGGTCTTGTGAAAATGTCTTGACTTTAGCTCGCAACATCCAGTCAATATAATTTACATATACTACATACATCTCTTTATGGTAAACAAAGTTTGAGAATTATATTTATTTTACAACACATGGAAAAAGTCTCGAATTTCGTGAGTTATAGTAACAGGTCTAAAGAGGAAAGCAACCTTCATCTTGGGAAGGACAAGTCTCCTAGATCCATTAGAACAGCATGCAAGCCAGAAATGGTCTAGAAATGCGGACTATTGAAGCCATCCGCAGCAAACTTGGTATCAGCAAAAGGAAGTTCGTAACTATTTTCAAACACTGTTACTAGAAGTTTAAGCAATCTACTACACGAATAAGTTGAGTAAAACAAAGTTTTTCCCATGTATAACAATCTCCGAAGAAACACTATGCACAATTATTTTTTCATTTAAATCATTTAGGGTGCACATCAGTTCTAGAAAGACAGTTCAAAAAAGTTCAAGTTTAAGGCACTGTCTATTTTTTCAAAAGCTAGTTTACCGGAACTGTGCTGGGTCATGATGACATGCGTTAGACTAACACCCAACACAAATTTCCTTAACAAGAGGGGGCACATTATCAGTGTCACTTCCTTAACATACCTATTTATATATGAAACAGTACAAAGTACCACATTCCAAATCAGATATGTTTAGAAGAGTCACTATGATCCACTCTTGTTTCTTGCTTAACAGTGTTGTACTGCCAAGAAACATTAGGCTTGAAATACGGGCGTCATCCACACAAGGCAGCTTCATAGATCTATTCATCAATGCTTTGAGTATTTTCCTTGGTTGTCTCCATCCAAATCCTAGAAGATCCGTCATAGGGTTCCATTTTTTATATAAAACGGGAGACTACCGTTTGTAAGGGTAATTCTAATATAAATGAAAGACAACAGTTAGCAGAAAAAGCAAAGTGTTTTTTCCGATCGAAAATAAATCCATTAAAAGACATCCATTTTTTCCGATCAAAAATGAATCCATTACAAGCATACTAAAGGAGTGGCAACAACTAGTGTGAGGGAATTGCCAACCAAAAGTGTAAAGCAGACAAAAAGGTAAAAGATGGGTGCAAATTTGATACCAAAGATGAGTGTATGAACACAACATCACCATGCGAGGGACAATCCATCAGACTAAGCCTAACCAATAACCTCGAAACAAGGCAATTAGGCATGATTGAGGATGCATCAACCAGAAAGCATGGGTCTTCAGTACCAGGGGGGCAACATTTTTAAATCTATTTTTTGATCCATCTTACTTCTTTATAAATGTCTCCCTCAGAAATCTGTGAAGAAGGAGCACAGATGTTACTTTACTAATTGATAGAAAGTACAGTCTTTTCCTTCAATAATTTATTTTTTATCAAGACTTTATATAGCAAAGGTTTTCAATTCAATTGTTAATTTATTTTCAATATACTACCAGGATAAAGGGGGCACAATGTTTTTACTTAAGATTAAAAAACAATTTCATTACTTTTTAAAATATGCAGAGCTTATGGAGGCAAACTAGAAGGGCTTAAAGAGTGGATGACTGGGGACATTCTTTCAATGAGGGACCTAATCCGGGAGCAAAAGATAAGACTTAAGACTTCTTGATCGATTGCAGAATCATCTATCATGGATTCATTGGGTTAACCTTGTTCATTGTTTCCTTAGGGCTGGTCCGGTTGCTCCTCATTGTCTGAAAAGGGGTCATTATTACGTTATGCCCAGTGCCTCTATCCTCGTATAGCTCTCCATTCTTCTCTGGAAAAATCTCTTCTACCCAAGTAACCTCTACTAAAATCATATCTCTTAAGTAAATCATCCAAACTGTTACCACATAGACCAATTTGTTTTCTTCTTCAAGCGTATACGTCAAAGACAAAGTTAAGTAGCAGACTGAAATAAGCTTTAAGTCTACTTTTGTACCTTCTTTATCTAAGTTCGCGCTCGACATTGGGAGTTGAGAACACTATGTGTTCAAACTGGAATTTGTTATAGAACTCGTTGCCCATTAACACAATGAGCTTATTGATGAATTCATATCTGTCTTCTTCATTCTCAGGGCATACAGTTAAGATATGAATCGGAGAGTCAAATACGTTACATGAGTAACAATCAGGATCATCATGAAGGCCACGGATTGCCAGATTCAATGCTGAATTATCAAACCCAACTCTAATGTGCATATAAAGTCTTTACTAAAGCTTGAGCTACCGGCTGTGAAGTAAATACATAGGAGGTTTCAAGTCTCTTTTTCCAATAGCGATGTATTCTCTATACAGCTCAGTTGTTTTATATACTTTTTCACAGATACGATCCATATTTCTCCTGACCCCATGTTTGTCAATCTTCCTAACTACGTACCCTAAATATTTCTTTAATATTTGTCCAGGTTAAATAATAGCATTCCCATCCACGCAGTCATTAATCTCATAATCATCCATTAATCCTTGACAATAAGTTTCAAAAGGGAGATTATTCATAACTTAAACTCTGAAGCAAAAGTTCTCGAGACTATCGAATTATGTAAATGCTAACTTGGCCCTAAAGCGAAGAGTATTTATATGGTACTACAGGTCAGCTTTACGTCATCCAAGCTCCATCTCAGTAGTTTCATTACACGCTCCGGTAGGACACCTAGTAGCACGTCTAATAGAACTTCGGAACATAATGTTAACTGCTTTAACACCAGCAGATTCATAGTCTACTTTGATGGGAACTTGTTCCTAACCATACATTAAAATACTTTAGATGCAACTCTACATAACCGTTCTGACAGCCATCATATTCAAACCACCACATCTAAAAACCATAGCATTCATATCCATCGTCTTAGTTCTGGCTTTTTTCCTTCCTTCATAAAGTTATGCTTTTAGATTAAGGGACCTTTTAATAAAAACACCTAAGTACTTGAAAACTTTAACCTCTTTAACTCTTTGGTTATACAAAGAAATAACACCATAAGCATATGGTCTGCCAGGCGTCTTAATTTGCATCCACTCCGTTTTCTCGATACTAAACTACATTCCTCATTCAGTTGCCCATTGTTCAGCAATAGAAACTAAATGTTAGAGTTCTTCAATAGACTTGGCTAGCAAAACAGTGTCATCCATATACAAAAGAGTGCCAATCCATTTCACGATATCTTGACAACAAACGGAAGTGCCTAACTCTGATTCCCTAAGACGAATAATAAGTTAATTCATAACTAAGTTAAAAAGTCTAGGAGAGCTAGGAGCACCCTGTTTAACTCCTCTAGACATTTACACAGGCCCTTCTTTTCTCCCATTGAGCATAAAAAGCACTTCTTCCTAGGCATACAATTATTATAAAATACGAATTAATTTGCCAGGAAAGCCAAGATTGTCTAATAAAACACATAGCTTGGTTCTATCAACAGAATCAAATGCTTTTTAAATATCCAGAAAGCATAAGAAGGTAGGGAACTTGTCTGCTTATCTCTTACAAAGGACTGTCATTAAATTAAACAGCTGAGAGCTTGTCGATCTACCCTTAACAGAACCACTTTGGAGTTCATCTATTAATTCAAGTTAGTCAAATTATTTTTCAATTTAATCTTGTAGTCAGGTGTCAAATACCTTATAAAGACAAGATAATAACGAAATAGGCCTATAATTACAGGGGTCATTCGCTGGACCTTTCTTATATAGAGGGATAATGAGGGCTTAAGTCAACTTGGGTGGGACTGCCTCATTATATCAAACTTTATCTATTATCATTTTTATCATTGTAGCGATACTCCAACCGCCATGACGAACAAGGGCAGGAGAAATTTAGTCCAAACCAGGAGCTTTATAAACATTGAGTCTCTTTGTGATTTCAAAAATTTCATTAACCGTGGGTGGTTAAAAATCCTAGTTATTGGGAGTTATCATTTATACATCCCCTCTAAAAATTTCAGCCCATTTAGTTAAAAAGAAATTAATGTCATCTTGATCCATGGGCATGCCTTAGTTCCTTTTTCGAGTCTTTTTCTTGATTAAAAGTCACATATTTCTAACAGAAATATTGGCCTTCTCAAAGGACATTATTCTAAGGTCTTTAATTTCAGCCATTTTCTGTTTTTTAAGTTTATCAGCCCATTTAGCATGAGCCCTCCAGTATTCAGTAGCTTTTCTCTAGCATAGTTCCCTAAACCAGGCATTGCCACCGAGTTATTCCTCTCAGTACTTATATTTCCTAAAGGCTTTTCTAGTCCGCTTACTCAATGTAGTAACTTCGTATGAGAATTTAATCCCATTACCTCTATTTCTTCTTCCAAGGACCTTAGTGGCAGCAGTATTAATGACATGCTCATAAATATCAATAGATTCAGCAGCAGAGGCGTTTGTCAAATTATCCCAGGCAGATTAAAGACCAGCCTCAATCTCTCTGCAGTACCATTTCCTTTTATTTAGAAAGTTGAGTCTACCTAAGTCCAAAGGAGTGTGTGGTTAAACAGGCCTACCTCTATATTAGACCCTTAGAGTGAGTTAAAGAGCTCTATGGTCGGAACCAGTTCATTGGTCTATGAGAACGGAACAGTCTACAACATGCTAAAGAAGGGTGCTTGACACCGCAATA
>NIWG01001660.1_pt1 | contig 11983 bp, 3 predicted proteins | sample 1523271 | NCBI WGS metagenome assembly NIWG01 (sample SAMN06894523, study PRJNA379456) | ciliate metagenome | isolation source: three single ciliate cells amplified by MDA sediment | place: USA: Santa Barbara Basin
AAGAAGAAAATTGAGTAGCCATTTGCAAAGTTCTTTCTGCGGGATAAAAGCCATCATATGCAATGAATTTTTTAAGTACTTTGCATTTTATTTTTATCGCCCAAGGCTCAAGGAAATCTTTGTGCTCGTCCCTGATTATATCAAAGTGTCTAAGGAAATCTGATGTTGAGAATATTTTAATGAAATTAGTCTCTGATTCATTCTGTGGGAAGCCGACTGTTTCTGTGGGGACGCCGGCTATCTGCAATCCTGTCGTATTATCCGCTTGAAAATTATAATCATTATTCTTGTAAAAACCTATATGATCGCTTATCTTAAATTCTGGTATGATCGACATGCTCTGCCCTTTGGCTTTAAGCTCAGAGAACCATGTAGCATAATCATCGTCAAATGGATTTCTTGCAGACACTGTGAATGTATTATCTTCGCCCTCATATCTTCCAGCTTTTGTTCCAACTTCCCACAGCGCCTGGCCCCTGAATAAAGAATCAGCATGAAGGTAAGCATTGTCTTCGCCGGCGCCGACAAGATCGTCTGCGTCTGGTATCATACCCCAGTTAGGAGCAATCGATGCTGTTGGGGACATTATATGATACCTAGAATATAATGGGCCGGGGCCAAGGAATTGAGGTCCGCCGCCCATCAGGGCGCCAGAATGGAACTGAACATATCGATTTTGCAGTTCTCCAGGCTTGTGTCCCGAAGCCCTTTGGCCGGCCACGGCGCCCGTTACGCTATTGGTAACAAAGTCTTCGTCTGCATCCAAAGCCCAAGCGCTCTGGGACCAGGTCCTCCCCATTGAGGTGTTTGGCTTTTTAGTTGAAGCCAATGTCGTTCTGTCAGTCCTGTCATCTCTCCAAAAATTGTTTTGATAATTTGTTCTGCCCCGAACCTTGTGCGTATATGAATTCTCCATAGAAGGATAAACAACTTCTGAATAAAATACTCTTCTGACTCCCATAACTGGGCTTGTTGTAGAGTCAAGCGCGCCGTGGAGGTACATCTTTTTAATCTGATCGTAAGAAGAGAAACCTTTTTTGACATTGATGCCGACTTTCTTAGTAAATTCATTAATATCAAAATAAGCTATATTGTTGGCATATGTTGAGCGAACATCGATGGCTTTAACATAGTCATTTTCGACCGCCAATGTTCTTCTTATTCCAGTTCTAACCAGAAGCTGATGAGTTATGGGTTTACATCTGGAAGTCACGACAGACTGAGATACTTGCAAAGAAGCTCCATACCTTTGCCTAATAGAGAACGAATTGTCTCCGATAAACATTGTTGTCTCTTCTCCGCCCTCTGGGGTGTGAGTATAAAGGTTGTTCCTCCGGAAATATCTTGCTAATTGCCCCTCTCCAACGCGAATCTGTTTCCAAGTTGGGTGTCCGTATGGGCCTTGGCGGTGTGAGAGAATGTGGTTTAAAGTATATGCTCTGGCCGCAGATGCAGCGGTGTTGGCGCCGACCTTTTCAACAAAAGATTCTTGATTTAAAGTAGCTGCCGCGAAGGTACCAATGTCGGAATAGTTATAGTAATGACCTACATCTAAATTGGTTGGGTACCCTAGGGTAAACGAAGATGCAGTTATTGGCTCTATAATTGTTGTATTTAGGCCAACAAAGTCTGTATATACTACATCTGTACCTTGAGTGGGGCCGACTGGACGTCGATAAACGCTGTAACGACTAGTGCCGATATCGCTCGAACTACAGAAACTCACCGCAGCAGTCAGGCCGGCCGACGAAGACTTCAGGCCATCTAGCGGGAATATTCCGAGCGTATGATCATCTTCAGTAACAAGAGATGCCGTTATCCAAGCGTATTGTCTATCGGATCTTGGGAACATATGCTGAACATAATAGTTATCATACACGGACGATGTTGCAACCGTTCCCTCATCTCCAACATATTGGTCAGCATAGGACAACCTCTTGAGTCTGTTTTTGTTTGTTTTGTGCATACTTCCAGTCAAAGTATTATAGTCTGTTTCTGAATTAGATGAGCCCGAACGAAGACCGAATTGCTCATTTCTCTCCGTCAATAGAGTTCTTAGGGGCACCCGAACGGTTTCGTTTCTGTAGTTTATGTTATTGTATGGAGAATATTGTGCAGATTCCAAGTCAAGGAATGGGCCGCCGGCCGCATCACCAGCAGTTTCTGGGCCGCCTGGAGCAGAGAATCTTTCGACAATAACGTGGTTTGTTTTTGTTCTAGTTGGCTTTGCATAGCCAGCAAGATCTGGGAATACATCGTTGGCAACAGAAGCTGAACCGAAGCCCTCGTTCTTAACGAAGGCGCTGTTATTGGTGTTTCGGCCTGAAGTCTGTACAACCTCGTATACGTTTTGATAGTTGCCTAGGTTGTTTGTAAGAACTTGAGACGCCGCGGTGACACCGCCGGTAAAGCTGGTCAGAGTGATGAAACCAGAGCCGGTGTCTGTTATTGTAGTATTACCGGTGGAGCCGGCTATGGCTTGGGTTATGTCCACACGATAACTGGTTCCATCCCTGGCTACCGTCAATTTGGAGTTGGCATTGAGGCAGGTCACAAGGTTGTCGGCCGAGTCAGACACGGAAGTGGCTGCTTCGAAAGTTGGCGAATTCGTATCAGTTGTAGTTGTTGTGGAAGCATGGGCCGTTGCTGCGATCACGGTACCATCAGTTGTAATGATTCTAAGAGTGGTGCCGTCACCGGTGAGCATGGAGGCGAGGGCCCCGGTCAATAACACCTGTCCCGATGCTTTAGCTGGTTGTGCTCCCGTCACCGGCTGTGTTAATTGAATATTTCTAATGTTAACTGGTCTTTTTGCTTTTGCGTCTCTCTGGTATGCTGGGTATGCGGGTGGGTGCTCCATAGAGCTTCTTGTAGTGAAAGTGTCCCCACCGTGAATCTCCCAAGCCTCTTGCCTGTTTGACTGAACATCTGCGCCGGTGTTGAGGGGTGTGTGTCTGTGCTGGTAGCCACCAACGTGTTCCTGCGTATATGGGCCTTGCATTGGCGTTTCATAGTTGTCGCCATAAGCATCTGTGTGCAGGCCTGCAAATTCTGTTGTTCCCAATGATGAACTGAACTGGCCTACTGGGGACTGTGCTCTTGCACCCTTGCTAGTTGATGTTCCGAATGGCCGCTTAACTGTCAAGATCGGGGCGCCGGTTTCCTCGACATCAACATCAGGGAAGGATGTTGTCGACACCTGCAAACTGTCAGTGGAACCAGGCTTAATAATGCTGGCTATAGATTCCGGTTTTTGTGTTCTGGGGAAGTTGTATCCAGAACGAACTTCGCTGGACAGTTCTGTTTTCATCCTTACAGTGGGCGTAAGCTGCCTCAGCGCATATGCAGAACCAGCATAAGTAGTAGTGCCGGCACTATCGGCGAATTGTTCCGCATCGTAAGATGCAGAATTAAAGCTTAATATGATGTCGTTTATAGACTGTCTGGCGGTGTCTATGGATGCGGCCGTGTCAAATGTCGACTTGTCTCTTTCTGCTCTCTCACGCCACCATAGAGCGTTTGTATTCTGAACATCTGTAATCGGAGCGTGTCCGAATTTCCAGTTGTATGCCAATTCAGCGCTACTTCTAGCTCGACCCTCTAGTACGGCCTCATCTCCACCCCATCTTGAATTGCCTTTGTAGTCTAACATCGGGTACTGGTGTCGGTAACTGCTTCTTTCAAAAATATGACTTTCAACAACAGTTCTGATCTCGTCTGCGACATTTGCTGACGCTGGTACAAGTTGCTGGATCATTGTGGATAGTGAATTATCGACCCATTTGTAGTAGTCGATGAACTTGTCAAGATCGGGGTTGTTCTGGATCTTGTCAAAGAATAGTGTTCGCAGCCTGTCTAGGTCTTTATATCCGTTTCGGTATTTGCTCGTCACTTCTCCAATTAGATTATTAAATTCAACGATGGTTCCGAATATGTTTATCATCTCTTGCGAGATTACACCATACATACTCTTCTCAAAAGCATAGAAAGTTTGGGATACTGCCGGATCTGTTGGGAACAAATCGTCATCTTGTGTCAGAACATTTACTGCGTCGTCTCCGTTGACAACCTCAGGCAACCTCTGTTTCGAAGAAGCGACATACTCCTTGTCAACCACTTGAATAGAACTAACAGAGTTTGGGAAATATCCAGTACCAGAATATACATTGGCTATTATGTGAGATAAGTTTCCATCATCTGGATATCTAGACTGCAAATCCACTGAGCCTGAAGATATATCTTCTACTATAAACTCTCCCGAAGAATCAGAGCCAGTTACTTCTGAAAAATCCCAGTGTAGGGCCAGGGTCTCGCTCTCTAGAAGCTCAACATTATCGACATTAAAGTCTGTTGAGTCAGCAGCAAAGATAGCGTTACGGGCCGGATGGAGAGATCCGAAATTCTCTGGATCGAGCGAGTGTGCCTTAATGACTGTATCATCTAAATATGTGGCCCAGTGTCGGACAGAAGAAACTTTTACATCAGATCTCGTCAGCAAGGTGCCGTTAAACGCTGTCCTTTCTGCGCCAGCATAATAGCGCAGGTTAGAAGTCAAGAATTCATCTACAAGGCTGGAGGCTGTTAGAGAGAAACTATTCTTAACTGTTCCATACTCAGTATTATAGCCGACCCACTCAACCTTAACATCGTCTTCGACAGAAGAACCTGTGATGCCTGTGGCGTAAGGCCATTTTTCGTCTTTGACTCTGATGCCGAAATTCCATTTCTGGTTATCATATACATTTCCATATATACTACTTGTCAGAAGGAACGCGCCGTTGCTAGCGCTCAACTCAAAGTAAACATCCTTAGATTCTTCGTGAGTTCGAATTGCTCTGAGGGCGAAACTATAATCAGCGTCAGAAGCAGCATTTGCAAAATTTGTCGGAGCGGAATTGGCAACTTTGTTTCCAAAAATGGACGAAGTTAAAAATGTTGTATTAAAATGTAAAGGGCTTTTAGTCGTATGCTTCTTGGGGAAGATTGCCTCCACTTCTGATGTATACGCAAAGCTGGCGTTTGTCCCAGAGACAAAAGTTACCGAGTCGTCCTCAACGGAGGTGCTTGACGAGTTCTGATAGACAGTGCCACCGAATCGATTGGGGTGGTTAAAGTCTGCATAGTTCTTTCTTATTGTGGTACTATAGTGCGTATCTTCTAATTTAAATGTTGTATTGTTTCCATAAGCATTAAACTTTACAACCTCATCTCCCAATCCATAGCAGTGAATAAGGTTTCTGAATGATTTTTCTGTTCCTTTTGATTTATAAATGAAGATTAGGTTGTTATATATGTTCTGGTATATTTGATTCTTTATCTCGCTAACATCGGCGGCATACTCTTCTTCTTCGTTCCTCTTGGCGAAGCGCTCAAGTATGTCGGCCTCTACGAAGATCTCCGGAGCAAGAAGGCCGTTCGAACTAAGAAGCCGATCCGAAAATGGCGTCGTCTTCATATAGCTAGAGGTTTGATATGTCGCCTCCTTAAAGTCAGTTAAACTCTGAATTTGCAGGTTGATTGTGTCGAAATATGAGCCGATAATTTGAGTTATGTTATCCAGATGGCCGGATCCGTTATACTCCTCGTCGTCGCTGATCCAACCAGGCAAAGAGTCTTTTATGCTAGAAACATTTTCTCTGTCATATAAGCTCCCTGTGGCCACCAACTCGTTATATAAAGATAGCACATCATCATGATGAGAATAAATAATAGGATCTGCATGCTCTGATGTTGCTGCACTGGCCGAGACTATAGCCGAACCAGTGTTTCTGGAGTTGGATCCATACCCTGCCCAAACACCATTAGATATACGACCAGAGTAGTCAAGAACAACAGAGTCTACAGAGCTGGTGCCAGTGATGCCTTCATTGAACTTATAGTAGAGGCCAAGCTCTGTATTTGCTTCTTCAGTGTTTGTTCCGCCATTTACTTGCGTCCACCAATTTCTGTAGATATCTCTATCTGTTCTTTTTGACTTCCAATATCTGAACTCGTCAAGGGATCCGGAAAGCTTTCCGGCGCCAACCATAGATTTACCAAGAAAGGCATTTCCGGAAGGAGTTGTCTGTAGCGCGCCTAGATGAGCAATAAGAGATCCAGTTATCTCGCCAAACGGCTTGTCGGTAGTGGTTTTGGATTCTAGTAGTTTGCCATCAACATAAAATTTCGATTGTAGTTGGGCGTCTGTCGAGCTTGACAAGAATGTAAAAGCACAGTGTTTCCAAGTATTTGTTAATGATGATGTGGTGACTGTCGAGCCACCGAAAGACATATCCCAAACCGAGGATCCAGAGGCCAAATGTACTCGAAATGCATCATCTTCGTCGCCGTCCTCATCTCCAGAGCCAGTGAGGTAGATCAGAAGTCGGCCATAGCCGCTTTTTGCGTCGTATGATCCATCAGTGCTACCAGTGGCAGTGCCGTTCCATAGATCAAAAACAACCTCTTTTTCCGTTAAATCCGTTATCCAGTCGCCCTTTCGAACCCAGAACTCCGTGGAGACGCCATTTGACAGATCAAATTTTAGATTTGATTCTCTGGTGCCCACCCTATCCAGAGGATCGATGCCGGCGGTGGCATAAAGATCTGACTGATATATGTTTGCATTTGGGCTGGTTCTGTAAGTCGGGTCTCCAAAGGCTTTGTCGAGAGATCCGGACGAGATGCCTCCGGAGGATGTATGGGGTCCGCCCTTCGCTGATATATATTCTAGGGACGATGGGAGTCCCCAAGTCTCTGTTATCGTCGATGTGCCCCAGCCATCTGAAGAGAAAACGCCATATCCCGTAGTGCGGGGATAGCTATTTTCGAACAGATACAAATCAATATAAGTTGAGTTGTTTAAAAATTCTTGTTTTTCACGAGCAGTTCCGTCATAAGGATATTGATTATATATGCGAGAAATCGAATCCTTATAGTATGCTTCGGCAGAGCCGTAATTTACAAAGTTATTTGGATCGCTGAAATCTACAAGCGGAATGAAGCGCTCTAATCTTTTGCGTTGCTCTTTTACATTTTCTGCGGACTCAAGTTCGGGAGTATTGCGAACGACCTCCTCTTCGAGGCTGGTGCTTACAATTATTCCTGTTGTCTTTTCGCCAAATAAATCTTTTATGCCCATTATTCACTCTGCCTTGATTCGACCCGAAATTTGAATGTTTCTGGTTGTTCGACCCAAGATCCGACAGAGTTGTTGTAATAAGCAAATTTTATTCCGTACATATAGCCAGTCTCTAGCATTTGCATGTCTAGATCAAAATAACTTCCGGAAGTATCAATAGACATTTGAGTATGCAAGTCACTTCCCGTACCGTATGAAACAATTTTCAAATCATCAACGACCCTATAAATCTCGTATGAACCGCTCTCCACTATGTTAACTTCCGCTTGTGCGGTCGCTTTAGTATAAATAGTTGGACTCCAATCTTTTTGGCGAGTGTAAATCCTGAATCGTGCCGTTTCATTATCTCGGTAGACGGACTTAAAGTTTGTAATGTTAGAAACATATTCAGATGCTGGCGCAATTGATGAGCCGTAGAGGGTTTCTGGCTTTATTGAAGAAGTATGGTAGCGAACAGAGGCTCCCGTAGAGTCTGTAACTGTGTCTGAGCCCGAAAACCATACATCATAAAGTGTGCCAAGTGGTGTTGCTGCTGCGGTAGCTGCGAAGCTGGCAGAATATATGCCTGTCGAGACCAGTCCTCCGGTAATTACTGTATTTGCAGCAGATCTAACATGGGTACGGTCCGACACTAGCAGAAGGGCACTTCCGGAGGGAGCAGAATCATCAGAAGATCCTGAGAAGATACTAACATGAATCTTGTTGTCTGTTGGTATTCCTGGTATATTCCTTAATTGGCCGCGGAAATAGTTATAAAAATAAATCGTGTTTAGGTTCTCTGCCGCTGTTGCGAGAGAAGATGAGAAGAAGAATGTTCCCCTATCATCTTTTGTTGCCGAATTCCAGCGGGCCTCAATACAAGGGCGCTTGAAGAAAAACTCTGTATCTTTGCCAAAGAATTTTTTAGTATAATAAGAACGTGCTGCTGACTCATATGTGCTCGAATTGAATACGCCAACACCATCATCATCTTTAGAGCCCAAAACATTACCGGCGGAATTTAGCCACTGCTCGACAAGCGTTGTTATATCAACTTCTATATCTTCTGTTCCGGCATCGAATGAGGCCGAGAACGAAGAGGAGGTGTCCGTATAGTAATCGCCGCCGGCGGTGGACCATGGGCCGCTGCCACCGGTGAAAGTCGTTATAAGAAGGAGGGATCCCTCTTCGAATCCGGTGGTGGCCGAGAGGACATTAGCCACGTTTCCAGCTTGGCCGTTGTCGTCCATTGTTAGGGTAATCTTAGTAGTTTCGCCGGTCGTGATAGCCGCTGTGAGGCCTATTGTACCAGCAGCAAGCTCCGCGGCGCCAAGGTTGCTGGCGCCGTATTTGTATTTACCACTTGCGGTGCCGTTTATAGCAGCAACCAATACGGCGGCTCCATCGGCGTCGTCGTCGATGCCTGTTGTTGAAATACCAAAAGTAGTGGCGTCTTCGTTGGCCTCGACATTGGTAGCAGTATCAAACAAAAATGTGTAAGTGACGCCATCGCCTCCAGCGGAGGTTGGTACCGTCATTGTAAACTTATCACCTGCTGCAATAGTTGAGATATTAAGCGCGTTGGCCAATGTGGCTTTTGCAAGGGTCCCTTGGGCATTAACCCAGTTGGAGGCGCCTTTATCTTTATACGCATCCATATCCAAGCCTGTTCCCTCTGTCCAATCGCCATCAATTGCGGAAACATCCATCGTAAAATTCTTTGGAAGAGTTTGGCTATGAGGCGCATTAAAAAGCCTCAAGTAAAAACTCACACTGCCGCTGGCAGGGATTGTTCCGGCAGTTCGGTCGGCACTAATGGAGTTCGTCGATGCAGTCGCATTAAACTTGATCAAGGACCGTGATTTTTCAGCAGATAGGCCTGAACTTGATGATGCTTGGCCATATATAGAGAACACCTCAAGGATATCTGAAGCTCCCATATTTGAGCCCGTAGCTCTAGTAGTCAAGTTCTCTTCGAAAGCGTTCGTTATTGTGTTGTCGGACTTTGCCCAGTATCTTTTAACGGCCATTATTTAACAGTTCCTTTGATGTCGGATAAAGGATATTTTATCTCGAAAGCGACATTATCCGGACAAGACAAATATCTCCCATCTGTAGACAAGAAAGCATCAATGTCCATTCCAGATTGAGTATATCTTCCGCCCCTCTTGTTTGTCATCTTGACACTTATTACATCAGCAACTCCACGAGTTGCGTTCAAGACCTTATATACATCAGTAATCATAAATCTCTCGCCGATAAACATACTACGAACAGCTTTGGATCTGATATCTTGTAGTGCTTGGGCTAGGACATCATATCTATTAACATCGTTATCGGACAGTATTGTAAACTCAATACCCAAATTTACTACTTTTCCATCTAGAATGTCTATTGTATCATTGATCATTCTATACCTATTAAGCCATTCTTTTAAGTTTTGTTTGAGGGCGGAATTTGCTGTTGCTAGGCTGCCGTCTGTATCTTCTGCTAGAACATACATATTTAAATTTCTTTTGAGAGAATCTTGATCTCTTACGATCCTACAGCGCTTGAGGGCGCCGAATTCAGAAGGCATAGCATAGGCCAGCGCCTCATAGTCTGCCGCCGTGACTGCTCTGTTTTGGGTTGGGAAGAAATCAATAGTTCTTCTTCTTATTTCTTCAACTGTTGGATTTTTAATGGTACCATTTATTGGTTCCTCGTTGCCACATTCTAATGATCGGATCACGGATCGTGCGACGGTGCCGTTAGAGATTGACATATCGTTAAATTCAACTATTGCGCTTGACACCTTATTGATGGCGCCAACTGCTGCATTGGAATTAGAAGAAGCATTTCTCCTATAAGTTATTAACAGTGTGGTGTTCGCGGGGCCGATTCCTAATTTGTCTGTTCCGGTCAGATCGGAAGGGTCAAAAGAAGAGTCCGTAACATAGGTCTTTCCAAACCTTTGCAATACGACATTCGAAGGCTCTGCTAGTTTCGGAGAAGATAGTAACGAATCAGAGCCTTGTCCGAATTGTAGCACCACTCTTCCATTTTTTCTGTCTGTCGTAAATCTTCGAGGAGCATTAAAAGGTCGCATCAGGGAAGGAGCATTATCCCTAGTGTTGGAGTCTTTATTTGGAACGGATTTATAAATTACATCGTGAGACAGATACTCGACCTCATGATATTCGTGCCCTTCAGAATCTACAACGCTAATGATCTCAACAACCTTAGTGTCGTCGATTGTTACTTTTCTGAATTTCTGGAACTTTCCTATGTTGATACTCTTGACTCCATATTTTCCAGAAATTACAGGGCCTTTTGATTTGACCGCATACTCTGTAGGTATGCCAGTTGTGGGATTTGTTCTGGCCGCGATGATAAAGTTTTTTGGACTATCAAAACGAACATCCTTCGTTAATATGTAGCTGCCGCCTCCAGATGATCCGACAATCGTGCCCTTTTTGAGGATCGGAAGATAACGAACATCAGGCCCTAGTCCGGTAGAATTAGCTGGCAGCAAGCAATAAAAAGTAACTTCTCCGACGGCTGACGCGGATCCTTGAAACCTATACCCATGTTCCTTGGCTAGGCGAATTATATTATTGGGTTCAACTGCGGTGTCCAGAAAAGATTCATTAGCTTGGTAGTCCACATAAAAAGACAGCATATCTCCCACATACGCAACAGTGTCTATCATTAGAGATCCGAAAGATGCTTCGCTGAAATCTTTAAAGGTATCCGGGTAATATCTCTTGGCGTACTGCTCAAGATCTTCCCTAATTGACTCAAAGTCTCTACTGGTATATCTTATTGGTACTTTTCTTTTGGACATCTAATCTTTCTCCCTCTTTAGATAAATAGTATTTTACCTTCATTATTTCTCATTGACTTATAGGAAATACAAACTCATCGCTTAATCCGACCGAGGGGACAGAATAAGATATTTTTAAATTTATAGTATTGTTGTCCTTGCTGTTTATAACTTGTACGCCTGCTAATCTTATATATGGAATATATCTCGTAACCTGCTCTGCTACTTTAGCCTTAAGTTCTGTGCCGAATCCTGGTATATTCTGTTCGAATAAATATCTTCTCATTCCAACTCCAAAATCTGGAAACATCATTCTTTCTCCTGGCGCAGTTAGAATTAACATCTTTAAGCTTTGGCGAGCAACAGATTTAAGATCTCTGTGTACGCTGTATGCTCCACCTGTTGAGCTAACTGCCAACGGTAGGGCGACTGATAGTCCTTCTGCCATGATGTCTTCTCCTTACTTCTTACAAGTCTCTCCATCCGCATTGTACGGACTTTTCTTAAGTCTTTTTCCTCTCTGCCACCAACGGAGGCCATCTTCAAAGTTTAGTTTCGGCTTGAGAAGCTCTGCAAATGATGTGGCGACCTTTTTAGAGGCCTCGCTAGAATCATATTCAGCCTGCATTGTTTCATACAGAGAGGTAAATGCATTTCTAGCCGATTTTCTAGATTCTTCGAACACTTGTTCGTCGCCCCTATCCCACTTGCTAAAGCCGCTGGCCCAATTGCCTCCTCTTTTCTCCCACATATCTCCACCATCTTCAGGCCATCCTTCGTTTCCAAGTGAGTCATAAAATCCGTGCATACAATAAATAGTTAACAAGGACAAAAACCTAGGTAGTGGGAAGACATACCTGAACATTGCCTTGTATTCTGGACTTTTAATTAGCGGCGGAAGTAAACAGTACACATCATATGATTCTGGATCAAACAAAGTAAACTCTTGATCTGGTATGTCCAATTCGGCCGAAGCGAACGGCAAAAGATATCTTATCCCATCGTGGCTGTTTATATCGAATGCCTTGTCTTTCATCTTAGTGTCTGCGCTTATCATATTGATGGCGCCACTGAAGACA
>NIWG01001675.1_pt1 | contig 11973 bp, 10 predicted proteins | sample 1523271 | NCBI WGS metagenome assembly NIWG01 (sample SAMN06894523, study PRJNA379456) | ciliate metagenome | isolation source: three single ciliate cells amplified by MDA sediment | place: USA: Santa Barbara Basin
GCCGGTGGTTTTGAAGAGAGACCAATCAAGTCCGGCCGGCAGGGTTGAGGCAAACAGGCTCAGTACGCATCCTGTCGTGAGAGCGGAAAAGAAAAACAGGAGAAGGGGCTTTCGGATGGAGACCTTGCTGGATGTCCCGGAGTTCACTGAAAAATGCAGAATATCCGGACGGGCATTATAGATGAACAGAATAATTGAAGCTGTTGCAAGGCCCTCAACAATGCCTATTGCCAAGTGGATTGGCTGCATGAAGAGCATAAAAGCATGCATGGACAGGTCGCTTATTCCGGAGAGTATTGTCTGGCCAACAACCCCGAGTGAACCCAGTTGCAGCCCGATAATTGCTGCGGCCAGGGAGCCGATAAAAATTTTGCTTGCTGAAGGATCGGTTCGGGTAATGGGTTTGTAGATGAGGGGGTAGGCTATCATACAGGGCAAGAAACCCATGTTGAAATTATTGCAGCCAAGTGCCAGTATGCCGCCATCGGCAAAAAAGAGGGCCTGCACAGTCAGTATGGAGGAGAGGGTAAGAAAGGCGGCATAGGGGCCGAGCAGAATAGCCAGGAGCAAGCCTCCGCCGAGGTGGCCGCTTGAACCGGTGGCAGGTATTGTAAAGTTAATCATTTGGGCGGCAAAGACGAAAGCGCCCAGCACCCCCATTAAGGGAACAGTTCTGTCGTCGAGGTTCTTTTTGACATGGGTTGAACAGTAGCTGAGCACTCCTGCAGAAACTACCCACATTGCTCCGCCAATTACCGGCGAAACCAGTGCGTCTGCCATATGCATATCAAATTCTCCAGAATGGTTTATTCAATTAATTGCCTGAGCTGTGACATTGATATCGAAGTATTACGAATTTTAAATTCATAATACTTTAAAGGACTCCGGTCGGAGAGTCAAGCAACAAAACACCATGGTGAGCGACCCTGCAGCTGTTTGATATCATCCGGTCGGGCGCAGGAAGGGTAAAAAGGGTATATTTAACCCGCATATTTCACAAACGACCTGCTACGAAGCCATTAAGCATTGCGTCTACTTCGTTTCGCTTGAAAAACATCCTCAACATACTGATAGTATGCCTCCGGGTGTTTTTTCGCGTGCGCCTCGTATCCACAACCCTTTCCGGCTTCTCGCGACGATTTTTGTGAAATATGCGGGTTAAAAGCCGATAGTTTTCTGCCTTTCGCGGAAAAAAAATATAGTGAATATCTGATAAAATCATGTATCAGGCTGAGAACAATGAAATTTTTTTGTTCGATGCCCTCCCTGCGACAATTTGACTCTCTTGGTCTTAAAATGATATAATAAAATAAGTTGAGAGTGCTTCAGCCTGACATACAAAGTCCATATAAAAATAAGAGCACTGATAAGCACTTCAGCTTGTTTCTCTTTGAAAGGGCTCGGTCCGATAAATCATCGTACCGGGCTCTTCTTGTTTTGTTATTTCACTAAAAGGTGCGCATCACTTTCTCGCATTATTTCAAAAGTACGGTATTGTAATCCAGGATTGTGAATAAACCGGGGTGAAAAAATGGGTGTTATTACAGGATTAGCGAGAAAGACGCTTCGTTCACTTGCCCAAAAACAGCTGGTCGGCCTTATGATTTCATGCGCTATTCTGGCGCTGGTTGTTGTTGTCATGGTGGTCGGTGGGATAACCTGGCTGACGGCAAGCCTTGTGTCGCTCGAAAGAGGTTGGCTTGACACATCAATCAACTGGATTGTCGGTATTGTTTTGGGAATTGGCGGGTGGTTTATGCTGCCGGTACTCGTTGTCCTTATTTCGGGTGTATTTCAGGAAATAACGATCTATAAAGTGGAAGAGGCCGAATATCCGGATAAAAAAAGAGAGAAGGAACCGCTTTTCTGGCCGGACCTGCTTCATGATATACGATTCACCATTAAGGCCCTTTCACTCAATTTACTGGTTTTACCTTTCTACCTGGTTGGAGTAGGTTTTTTTCTCTCCATAGTATTAAACAGTTATTTGCTGGGCCGTGAATTTTTTGAGAGTGCGGCCGGGTACCACCTGGGCAAGGCGAAAGCCAGAGAAGTGGGACGCCTGCACAGGAGGCTTGTGTACAGCAGTGGTCTGGTTCTGACATTGCTGACTCTGATGCCGGTGGTTAATCTTTTTGTGCCGATCATAGCTGTGGTCTGGATGGTTCACGTTTTTCACAGCCTTCCAGGCAGTGACACCGCGCCATAATTTTTTCTCCAGCCTATCGTCGATTTTTTTCTTCACGTTAAGGGATATTTCTGCGACGAGAATTATCTCTTAGCAATTAATTAGCCACAACGTGGAGGCGCGACAATTTGCCGCATTTCTTTTGTTGTTTTTCATTGTATGTAGTAGTATAAATTATTATTGAAACTTGGAGAAGTTTTGTTTTTATAATTCAACAAAGGAGGTAACAATGAGGTATTCACGATGGTTGCCTGGAGTTCCGTTGCTACTTGCATGCGCCTTAATAATGCCATGGACTGTCCAGGGAATAGCTGAAGCAGAATCATCTTCCAGTTGCGTCAAGTGTCATCTTGATGAAGATATGCTGGAGGACAGTCTGGCAGAGGTCAAGGGTAAGGCCTCCGCCAAGCAATCGGGTGCCGGCTGAGGCGGCAAGGTGGCTCCGTTGGAGCCGCAGGAAAAAGTACTTGTCTCTGAAGAGTTTCTTGACACAGTCCACGGTGAACTTGCCTGTATCGACTGTCATGCCGGAAACGCAGGGGCTGCTGATAAGGTAAACGCCCATAAAGGGATGGAACCGTACCCGGCGGCAAAAAATCCGGAAAAGGCCTGTGGCGAATGCCACGAAGATATTGTCAAAACCGGATCAAGCTCTCTCCACACAACACTCTCAACCTTTCCAACCGTTCTTAAAACAAGGGCAGACATGTCAAAGTGGGCCGAGATTGATGAAGCCCGTTCCAAACATTGTGCCGGCTGCCACACCAGCAATTGCGGCGGTTGCCACGTCAGCAGGCCCAAAGCTGCCAAGAAGGGTTTTATTAATGGGCATATTTTCCAGAAGCATTCCGATCCGGTCAACCAGTGTACAGCCTGTCACGGCAGCAGGGTAGGTATGGAGTATTATGGTATGCGAGGGCAGGGAGATGTGCATGCCGCCAAGTACGATATGGATTGCGTTTCCTGTCATGAAGCTGATGAAATGCATGCCGACGGCGCAGGACTTTCCGGCCGTTATCACCTGAAAAAGATGGTTCGCTGCGAGTCATGTCATAAAGGTCTTGAGAATGGGTCTGTACGCGATCATACGATTCATATCGGCAAGGTGCAGTGCCAGGTCTGCCACTCCCAAACCTATGTCAACTGCTACAGCTGCCATACTGGACGGGATGATGAAGGCCTCTACTACTTTACGAACCAGAAGGAAGTGGAGGATATGAAGATCGGCCTCAATTATGACAAAAATGCTCCGGATGTGAATTATGAGTATATGATGGTCCGGCATATTCCGGTCGATCACGATCTTTTTGATTTTTACGTTAAGGATGCGTTAACCAATTTTGACAAGGTGCCGAACTGGAAGCGGGCATCACCGCATAACATTCAGCGCAAAACATGGCAGAACGCTAGCTGCAACAACTGTCACGGGAAACGTGATCTTTTCCTCGATAACAGCGACCTGCTCGATTATGAAAAGCAGGCAAACCAAACGGTTGTTGTCTCTGACGATAAAATGCCCAAGGCTGTCAAGAAAATTCAGCCGTTCAGTGTTGATGTTTCCAAGGTCAGGACTGGCATGGTTATTGATCCGGAATGGCTGCATAATAATATGGGGAAAGGCAACATAGTTCTTGTTGATGCACGCCCCGAGGGAGCCTATAATAAAGACCATATCGAAGGGGCTGTCTCGTTCAATCCCCTGGGGGCAGGTTTCCGTTCGGATATGGACAGCGATGAGCCTCTGACCCTCGTCAAGTTTGAGGAAATTGCCGAAATTTTAGGTAAGGCCGGTATTACGGCAACTGATCATGTTGTCGTGTACGACAAAGCCGGTCCCATTTCCGGTTTTCTCCTGTGGGTACTGGAATATGCAGGGGTGCAGAATGTATCCTACCTCAAAGGGGGCATCGAGGGCTGGCATGAGGCTGGTTATCATGTGACCGATAAGGCTGCAAAGGCGGTAGGCAAGAAGTTTGCCGGCAAGCAGAATTCTCAATTTGTGGCTGACAATACTTTTGTCCAGGAAAATCTGGATAAGAAGGATGTCGTCATTCTTGACGCCAGAATTATTACTCAGGCCAAAGGCATGATTGTACATGGTGCGGCCGAGCGCGGCGGGCATATACCCGGATCAGTAAATCTTCCGCTCTCTGCACTGTACATGGATAACGGGGCGCTCAAGTCACCGGATGAACTGCTGTGGATGCTGAAAAACAACGGCATAACACCGGATAAGACAGTGGTGACGACCTGTAACACCGGTCAGCTTGCCGGCGGCGCTTTCTTCATGCTGCGATATCTCGGATTTGAAGATGTCCGTGTCCATGACCAGTCATGGATCAGTTGGTGCGCTGAAGAATAAGAGGTGTTATTCAGGTTAAGTATTGCCTGAAGCTACCTTGAAATAACAAAGCCCCGGAGGATTTTCCTCCGGGGCTTTTTGTTATGAATTTTTCTGCCATAGATAATGCTTAAAAAAGTATACAGAATGGCTTTAAGTATAAAATTATCAAACTGTATATACTGTTCAACAGTAATCCTGCTATTGTTTTTTAATCATACAACTTTTGCCGGGAGCCCTGATACATTATCAGAAAAAACAAGGCTCAACAAACCCCTGCGAAGCTACAATCATGCACCATTCCAAGATCTACTTGCAGTACCGACAGTCGAGTCAGCTCACCTGCTGGCTCGGGATCAATTTCAGTTAGATATTCAGGTTGATGCCGCCAATAATTTCACTCATGATGAGCGCGAACGAGAAACAGTTTGGCTTGATGGCGAGAAAGCAAATGTAACTCTTCGCTGGCAAAAAGCTCTGGATGATTCATGGCAGATCGGCATAGAAATTCCATGGGTTTGTCATAGCGAAGGCTTCATGGATAGCTTGATCCAGGACTGGCATCAATTCTGGAGCTTGCCAAATGCCGGGAGAGAATTCACCGAAACCAATCAGCTCAATTATTCCTATGAGAAAAAGGATGGAAGAAGTTCAGCCGTTGATCTAAAGAGTAGCGGCAATGGCATTGGAGATCTGAGGTTACGATTGGCGCGCTCACTATGGCGACAGTCCGGCAGAGCGCTAAGTATGCAAAGTCAATTAAAGCTGCCGACGGGCGACAGCAAATATCTGCGGAGCAGCGGCAGCACGGATTTTGCCCTTGGGCTGGCATTTGCCGACGATGCCAGCGGAACGGACTACCGATTGAGTTATCATATGAGTGGTGGCAGCATTTGGTTGGGGGAAAGTGAAATACTGGATAACGTGCGCCATCAATTAATGGCTTATGGCAATGTCGGTATCGCATGGAGAGCTCTGTCCGACTTAAGCCTTAAACTTCAGATAGATTCACATAGTGCGGGATATGATTCTCGCTTGGTCCAGCTCGGTGAAAGTGTCCAGTTGGTCATTGGAGGTAGCATGCGGCTTAACGACCACTGGCTGATTGATCTTGCCTTTAGCGAAGATTTGCTGGTCAATTCGGCTCCGGATGTCAGCCTGATGCTTAACCTCAGTTATCTTTCTGATAACAATTCGCAGTAATTTTTGACCTATTCCGGAAAACAATTCGGACATATTGAGGTTATGAGATATTTTTGTCAGGAGAGCATAAAGGCGCAGGAAGCACAGATATTGGTGAGAAATCCGGGCTACTTGTTAACCGAGAGCAACATCCAGGGTCATCATCACGGCAAACCCTGTTATAGCACCCATGGTGGCAAGATCGGTATTTTTTGCCAGCTGTGACTCCGGGATGACCTCTTCAACAACGACAAAGATCATGGCTCCAGCGGCAAATGACAGGGCATAGGGAAGAATAGGGCGCATTAAAATCACGGCCATGGCGCCGATAACGCCGGCAACCGGTTCAACAGCTCCTGAGAGCTGGCCATACCAGAAACTTTTGAGCCGTGACATGCCCTCGCGGCGCAGTGGGACGGAAACAGCTGTTCCTTCCGGAAAATTCTGGATGCCGATCCCGATGGCCAAAGCAACGGCTCCGGCAAGTGATGCCGACGGCAGATCCGCAGCAAGGGCGCCGAATGCAACGCCAACAGCCAGACCTTCGGGGATATTATGCCGGGTGATGGCAAGCACCAGAAGCACACTTTTCTGCCAGGAGGTCTTGATTCCCTCTGCATCTTTCAAGGCAAAGCCCAAATGTAGATGGGGCAGAATCTTATCAATCGCCCAAAGAAATATTGCTCCCAGAAGAAATCCGCTGGTGGCCGGAAACCAGGCAGGGACAGTTGATCCTTCTGACATTTCAATACTTGGGATAAGGAGGGACCAGCAGCTGGCAGCTATCATAACGCCGGCTGCAAAGCCCAGCATACCATCAAGGAGTTTTCTGTTGATGGTTTTGAAAAAGAAAACCAGGCTGGCTCCCAAGGCAGTGAGGCCCCAGGTAAACAAGGTGGCCAGTAATGCCTGCTTAACAGGGTGGAGCCCTATAAACCATTGAACTATCAATGCAACACCTCGTTAATTGTAAAAATAAACAATAACTTCAACAGGTTATGGTTTTCTGTAGATAGTAGGTATCTTGATTCTATTGTGTCAGCGCAGCAAGCGCTTTTTCGTAGTCCGGTTCCCGGGTAATTTCCGGAACCTGTTCCGTATAGATTACCCCTCCTGAGGGATCAATAATAACAATAGACCTGGACAGAAGACCTGTAAGCGGCGGACTTGTAATGGTGATACCATAATCCCGACCGAAATCCGGCGAGCGGAAAACAGAAAGAGGAATCACCCGGTCCAGACCTTCACTCTCGCAAAAACGCTGGTGGGCAAATGGCAGGTCCGCGGAAATACACAGAACAACAGTATTTTTCAGAGCGCTGGTCTCGGCATTAAAACGCCGTACCGATGCTGCGCAGACGGATGTGTCTAAACTCAGGAAAATATTTAGAACCACAGTTTGCCCTGAAAAATCATTCAGACTGCAATTGGAGAGATCGGTCTTTGTCAGGGTGAATGATGGCGCCGGTGAATTGACTGCCGGCAACTGACCAATGGTTTCAATGGGGTTCCCTTCCAGGGTAATCTGAGCCATTTACATCCTCCTTTCAAAATAAGTGGGATTGAGCAGCTTTTTCTGCATAAAACAAAAGGCATCTTTAATAATTATTATTCTCACATTCTATCATCCAGGTAAAGAGAAATCCACTCGTCATGCCGGAATTACTCTGATAAAATTAAAATTACCTGTTATACGGATTGTTTTAGTCGTCAGAGATCGGAATGGACAAGATGAAAAAAACGTGTACTTCATGTGGCGGGTCAGGCCAGATAAGTTATTTTCAGGGGGTGAGCAGGTTCCTGTTAACCATGCAGGAATGCCCTGAATGCAGTGGATTAGGCTACCTGCAGGAGAAAAACAGCGGTAGCAATGGTTGTTCTCCCCGCAAAAAAAGGCGGGAAAAAGGAAAGAAAGGATAAGCGATGCAAATTTTATCACCTTTTATTGCAAAGAGCAATGAATAAATTTATTCAATGGGCATTGAATAAATTTTCAAGACGCTGTATATTATCAATATGGATCCCAGGTTTCATCCGCACAATACACACCTTGAGCAACATGAAGTTTTTTCCTCAGTTGACCCGTACCTGCGCCGACTGGCCGACTACCCCCTGGTACATCACTCCAGCCTGCTGAAAAGACTGCCTGACTCGCCTGGAATATTTACCATAACCGGCGGCAGGCAGGTCGGAAAGACGACACTGCTCAAGCAATGGATGAGCACGCTCCTGTCCCGAAATATTCCGTCTCATTCGATCCTGTTTTTAACAGGAGAAATCATAGATGATCATCATTCCCTTGTTCGTATTGTTACAGAGCTGGCCGAAGAATACGACCGTCTGAAATATCTCCTGATCGATGAAATCACCTATATCAGGGACTGGGACAAAGGAATAAAATATCTTGCTGACGCAGGTTTTCTTGACCAGGTAACCCTGGTTCTGACCGGGTCAGACTCTGTCATAATCCAGGAAGCACGCAGTCGATTCCCAGGTCGACGCGGCGAAGAAGACATTGTTGACTTCCATATCTATCCTCTCAATCTTTACGAAACCGTCCGGTTGAAAAAAAGGTTTACGAGTGATGAACTGAATATGCTTTCGACCAACCCAAAACCACCGGTTCCTCTCGTGGAAAGGCTTTTTACCGAGTTTGACGAATACCTTGTGCATGGCGGTTTTTTAACCGCTATGAACAACATGGCGGAACATGGCCGCATTTTACCGGCGACTTTTTACACATACAGCGACTGGATCCGCGGTGACATTCTGAAACGGCGCAAACAGGAGCACTATCTGCGTGAAATAGTAAACGGCATAATCAAACGGTACGGCAGCCAGGTAACGTGGAATAACATGTTGGCCGACCTTTCCATTGATCACCCGCAAACAGTGTCTGATTACATGAATCTCCTCGTCTCCATGGATGCCGTTTTTATTCAGCATGCTCTCCGCGAAGACAAACTTACCGCGGCCCCCAAAAAAGCCAAAAAAATACTTTTTACAGATCCATTTATTTATCATGCCCTATTTGCATGGATTCATCAGGATAAGGACCCCTTCCTCCATCAGGTTAAACAGCTGTCCAGCCAGAAAGAAAGGTACGCCAGAATCGTCGAATCATGTGCTGTAGCCCACTGTCGAAGACATTTCCCCACTTACTATATCAAGGCCAGAGGTGAAGTTGATATTGCTTACGTTGAGAACAAACGGTTCTTGCCTGTTGAGGTAAAGTGGACAGGACAGCTTCGCCCCGGGGAACTCGCCCAGGTAAAAAAATATTCAAACAGCCGGATATGGGCCAAATCCTTTAAGCATAATGAGTTGGACGGAGTCCCGGTCGACCCATTGCCACTTGCCCTTTTCCGGCTTGATGCTGAATAGAAGTTATAAATAGGAAAGAAAGGATAAGCAGGGCTATTTTTATTCTGCAAGGATGGTCAGCGCGGTTTTCAATTCCCCTACGGTCAATTGTCCCGGTGCGGTTGCCTGGGCGGCATCAAGGGCGGCATAGGTCATGAATCCGCCGAGCAGAAGGGTGACAACTCGGCTCAATCTGCCTGCTTCTCCCATGCAGAAGGCAATGAGAGGGAAATTGTTTTTGTATGCCTCTTCCTGCAAAGCAAGGACCCTGAGGACATCAAGATGATCGTGCGCCATGGTTACGATTTTACCGATATCCGCGCCGCTCTCCATCTGCTGCCGGAGAATTTCAGATAATGAGGCAGAATCAGGCGTCTTGGCAAAATTATGATGCGAGACAATCAGCCTGGTTTGTGATTCCTGCATCGCATCCAGCAGTTGCCGGCGAAGCTGAATGGTTGTTTTAAGCTCCAGGTCGATATAGGCCGCTCCCTGCCGGACTCCATCCAGCAGGGGCCGCAACCGCTCTTCTTCCGAGCCCTTGAACACTCCTCCTTCCCACTCCGCCCTGTTAGTCAGCAGCAGGGGGCGGGCTATACCTTTGCACAGTTCCGGTATTTGTCTTTCCTGCATACCATCAAGTCTTACTTCAACCACATCGACCAGATCGATGACCGGCTGCACGGATGCTATGGCACTTTTGGTGTCCGAAGCGGCAACGGCAACGCAAATACTACCGTCAAAAGTATGGGATGATGAACAGGTCATTTCACGTTCGCCTCGTAAGTTAATCCACCTGCAGGGTGTTGATGATGTCTTTAATACCCGGCAGGCCATTATCCCGCACAAACTGAGCCAGGCCGGTGATGATTTCCTCTGTGGCCGTCGGTTGATATAAATTGGCAGTACCGACCTGAATGGCAGTGGCGCCGGCAATAAGAAATTCAAGGGCATCCTCAGTCGTGGTGATGCCTCCTATTCCAATAACGGGAATGGAGACGGCCTGAGCGACCTGCCAGACCATGCGCAGGGCCACCGGCTTGATGGCCGGTCCGGAAAGCCCTCCAACAACATTGGCCAGCCTCGGTTTGCGTGAATGAATATCAATTGCCATGCCGAGCAGGGTATTGATCAGCGACACCGCGTCCGCGCCGGCATCCTCGACTGCCCTGGCAATTAACGTCACATCGGTGACGTTGGGAGAGAGTTTGACAATAACGGGCAGGCTGGTCGTCTGCCTGACGGCCCGGGTAACCTCAGCTGCCATCATGGGGTCGGTGCCGAAGGCCACGCCCCCTTTTTTGACATTGGGGCAGGAAATATTGACTTCCAGGGCAGCAATACCCTCTGCATCTCCCAGGCGGGCGGCGAGCCTTGCATAATCCTCAACACTGTCTCCAAGGATATTAACTATGACCGGTGCCTGCAGATTTTGCAGATACGGCATTTTTTCCCGGAGAAAACCATCTACGCCGACGTTTTCAAGACCTATGGCGTTCAGCATGCCGCAGGCGGTTTCTATTATCCTTGGCGGCGGATTTCCTTGGCGTGGCGCAAAGGAAATACCTTTAACAATAATTGCCCCGAGCCGACTCAGGTTAACCAGGGATGCGAATTCACGACCGTAGCCAAAGGTTCCGGAGGCGGTGAGCACTGGATTTTTCAGGGTCAGGGAGCCGATAGTGACCTGCAGGTCCGCCTGTTGATCGTTTTTTAAGTCCATAGCACCTCCTCTGCGGAAAAGACCGGGCCGTCCTTGCACACATGCTTGTAGCCGCCTTCCGCAGCGGGAAACGTACATCCGAGACAGGCTCCCAGTCCGCAGGCCATGTGCGTTTCCAGAGAGACCTGGCAGGCGACCCCGGCCTTGAGACACTTGTTGGCAACTATTTGCATCATAGGCATGGGACCGCAGACATAAATCTGGTTGACACGGGTCAGAATATCATCCAGCAGTTCGGTGACAAAACCGTGATGACCGAGTGTGCCGTCGTCGGTAGCGGTATGGACCGGATAACCAAGTTCATTGAACTCATCTGCCAGCTGGAGTAATTCCGCCTGCGTCTGGGCGCCGAGCAGGACCGGAGGATTGTCATACGCGCGCTCCACCCCAAGGTATTGCCGGGCAAGAAAGTAGAGAGGGGCAATACCCATGCCGCCGCCGATTATGCTGAAAGATCCGGCAGAGGACAGGGTAAATCCTCTGCCCAACGGGCCGATCACGTTTATTGCCATGCCGGGGTTGAGCGCCGCCAGCATCCCGGTTCCTTTACCGACAACTTTAAAAAGAAAAGACACCGAACCGTCGCGGGACACTTTGTGAATGGAAAAGGGCCGCCGGAGAAGGGGATCAAGCGTTTCCTGTACCTTGATCATGGCAAACTGACCCGCAACAGCAGATTCGGCAATACGCGGCGCATGGACCGTGAGGCGGAAAACATCTCTGGTCAGGGATTCTTTGCTTATTATGGGTGCTTTTTCCTGGAATTCAGACATAGAAAGCGCTAAAAGAATAATGTTTTAAACATATTACTAAAATTTATTGGTTTCGCCATGTCCATTGGTGAACGTTTTTTGTCCTGAGAGTGTAAAGTGAACCTGTTGTTTGGTATAACAAGTTTTTTTTTCGGTAGTATCGTCGGCAGCTTCCTCAATGTCGTTATTCTCCGTCTGCCGGCGGAAGGGGAATCCATTGTCTTTCCGCCTTCGCACTGCCCCTCCTGTAAAACCGCTATCAGGTGGTACGACAACATTCCCGTTCTCAGCTTTGTTGTGCTGGCGGGAAAATGCCGTGCCTGCCGGCTGCCGATATCATGGCAGTACCCTGTCGTGGAGTTCTGCATGGCAATGCTTTCCCTGGCTTTATACACCAAATTCGGGCTGTCCTTCGAGTATTTTT
>NIWG01001703.1_pt1 | contig 11663 bp, 33 predicted proteins | sample 1523271 | NCBI WGS metagenome assembly NIWG01 (sample SAMN06894523, study PRJNA379456) | ciliate metagenome | isolation source: three single ciliate cells amplified by MDA sediment | place: USA: Santa Barbara Basin
AACTTTCTTATAAATTTTTCTTCGAAGCATTGGTTTGAAGTCCAAGATTTTCTTTTTAAGATTCACGGTTCAATTTCTTTATTTCTATTAATGTTTTTAAGGTAATTTCATCATTTAAAAAATGAAAACATTCTTGATATCGAGTGTCATCCCAAGGACCATCATATCCCATTGTATGACTAATTTTAGATGGAATATATCCATAACCAAACAAATCTTTTCTTAAGGGTCTACCTAATTTCATTTTAAACTTCTTTCTTTTCTTCCTTGTCGAAAATAGTATGGGTCAATCGATAGATAATTGAATGGCATTCCTCATCTATTGTGTACTCATTTGCTGGATAAGTTCCTTCTGCCATACATCTTAGTTTGATAAGTAGCACTTCTATTACTTCGTGGAAAGCGGTTTTCTTTAGTTCATAACCATCATCTTTTTCAGACCATTCAGTGTTGAGTTTGATGACAGCCTGTTTATCATTGATTGAACCAATGGTTTGGGCATCATCTTTGTCCAGTTTTTCGTGGTAATAATAACAATTCCAATCTTTTAAACCAAAATAGTCTAACCATTTTTCACATTCTTCTTTGAATATCTCAAAATCTTTTTTGGTTGTCATTTCTCCTCTCCTAGTGAATGAGTTATATTAGTATTTATATCTGAGGAATACATGCTATTAAGCAGTATTGCTCTGGGTGGTCTTATATTAATATCTACTTTACCATCATAAACGCAGATATTCAATTGACAGCAAATGTTAACATTAGTAAATATTTGATTGCCTAGATTAAGCATAAATATCCTTTAATTCACTGACTAATTTAAAATAGATTTGGTCTTCTACAATAGCATTGTCGGTTGGCAAGTAATTTAATTGAACATACAAACAAGGACCGAAATCATCTGATAATATATGAGGACTATATTTACTACGCATAATCTTTGATTTATTAAGTCTAATGTTTCTACCTAATTTCATTTTTTAACTCACTATGTATAATAGTTAATATGGCTAATATGTGATAATCAAACACATATTCTCTTTGTCTTCGCGCTAGGCTTATTTTCGCTCTATCATCATCCCAAAGATACCAAGGAACCAAATCTTTTCTCCTGGTATATGAATCATTGTTATCATCCCATAATTTTGGTGTTATTTGTTTACCTAAGTTCATGCCATATAGCCTTTAATTCATGTTTGGTTGCATTAATTAATGCATAAATATGATTAGAAAAAAGCAAAGCTCGAAAATCTCCGGGTTGCATTCTAGAATCATACCATAAATACCATGGTATCCAAGCTTTGCAACTTATGGTATGATTTGGATTATTAGTGCTCCACAAGTCAGATGCTATTTGTCTGCCTATATTAATCATTTTTACTTATTTTGATTACCTTTCTTCTTTAATTTTCTTAATTTAAACTTTTTAGTTATTTTCCAACCATCATAATATTTGGTACCTAAAATACCATATTTAAAAGCAACTTGTTCATATTTGTAATTATATTTCTTACAAAAAAGTCGAAATTCATATTCACACAAAATTATTTTCTTTATATTCCTTCTTTCTAATATAAATTGATGTTTGCTTTCTTTTCTTTTTTTATATCTTATATCTTTGTTCTTTTTGCGTTTTATATTAAGATTTTCCATTATTTTTAAATATTTTGGGTCTTTCCACATTTCTATGTTTAGATTGCTTTTATCTTGTTTTCTTTCTTCAGTCCACCATTCTATCATTCTTTTGGTTTGGTTTTCTCTTCTCTCGTCATTCCAAGCTTCAGAAGCTCTTTTGGATAATTCAGCTATATATTCGGCCTCATTACAAGTCTCTATAATTTTGTTTGTTGTTTTTTCTCTGAATTCTGGGTCTTCCCACATTTCTATATTTCTTTTGCTTCTGTCTTTTCGTCTTTCTTCTGTCCACGCTTCACTCATTTGTTCTTTAATAAAATCATAAAATTCAGGATGTTGCTTTTGATGTTCTTCAGACCAAAAACCCAAGAATGCATCGCCACCGCCATTTAGATTATAACCGAATTCTGGATTAGTTGCTGATAATTCAGCTATCCAATAAATTTCTCTGTCATTGACTGTTTCGGTTGTTAAACCATTTTCTATTATTTCTACTTCAAATGCTGATGTGCCGTGTTTATTGATGGAATGATTGATGATAGTACCAGAGCCATAATAATCGGGGTCTATACCAGTGATATTGTATTTATGTTGACCGATATAATATTTATTAGTATTGAGATTTGTAGTTTTGTAAATATAGTAATTGTCCATTAGGAACCTCCACACAGGTTAAGTGATAAAATACTTATTGAAAGTAATCTATGATGTGGCATAAAAACGGATATCTCCGATGTCCTTTCAATAAGTATTTATAGTATCACTTAAATCTTAGCTAGTCTCTAACTTTGTTGATTGTATCTTCCAAACAATCGTACTCACGGACAATATCAATTTTCCAAGATGTGTCAGATGGAACTTCAACAGTGCCATGTTCCTGATGAGTCAACTCGACCTCACCAGATTCGATATTCAAAAACATAACGCCATCTGCTTCCAAAAGTTTTGCTGACTTGGTGTCTTTAATTGCATGAAAGTGACCAGTTGCTTCACCCTCTGCCAAAACAACACCACGACCCTTACGGTCTTTTTTAACTGCCTTAGCATTTGAAGGTATGCTATCAACCTTTGTCAAAATAACATCTCCTTGTTGCAATATCATAAAAACTCCTCGATAAGATTAAAAGATTTAATATACACTATATAAGTATATATTGTTTGTGTTTAAATTTAAGTCAATGTTTCAGGTTTCTCATAGTCTTCATTGGTTGGGTCATCACAACCATTTCTCCAATTTAGCGCTGATTTACAAGAAATACATTCAGGATGAACACCTTCAACATGATATGTGCCAATGCTGGGGTTCTTCATCTTCAAGTATTTTGCTTTCTCTCCACTCTCAAGACCAACATCAAGCAAAAGAAGCTCATAATCATCCCATGTATCAACAACTTCATGGTCGTTTTGTTCAAGCACTCTTTCAATGCCAATCTTCCTGATAAGCTCTCTTCTGATTTCAACATTCTTTTCCAGAAGGGCTTTCTTAGCATCAAGTTCCATTGCTGGGGTGACTGCAATTTTCTTTGATACTTTGACGCCATTCAATGAATAAATGCCGAATCCGTCTGAGTATTTAAGAGCCATATCACCGTCTTTATGAAGCTGATTTGCTTCATTCAAATGAATTGCTTCGGGTTTCTCAGAACAGAAACAATAGTTCTCAAATGGTAACCACCAGCCACATTTGGCTTTTGTGGCTAAGTCAATGAGATAATCAAGCTCATCACAGAAATCCAGACCAACTTCCTTCTGGAAAAACTGATAGAAACCCAACCAAGATGCATCACCATTTCCGAAGCAGAAACTAGATATCATGCCTGAGACATCATGGCCATCTTTTTTCAGAAACTCAATGATAGCAAATGGAGATTCTTCCCACATAAACTTCGGCTTCTTGAAGTCCTTTGCTTTGTAGAGTTTGGTAATCATCTTCTCTGCCATTGGACGGTCTGCTTTACCGTCTTTGTTTGTTAGAAGACCAACATCAATCCACTTATCTTTGTAGACTTCGAGTTGTCCTTCTTGTTCTTTTGTAAGCTCTGTAATCATGAACTTACTCCTTTCGTGATATGTTTAAAAAATTGTTAAAAAGTTATGATAAAACTTTACTTCATAAATATATATTATCAATATTAAAAAGTCAAGTATTATTTTATTTTTTTCTGCTGCTACACAAACCAAAAGGACTAGTATATAAATCAGCATCATCTTCAATATGTTCATGTTTTACATTATCAGGATGGTCATGTGCCACTGAACCCAGCTTAAATAGTTTCTTGCCAACCCTTCTGGAAAATCTAAGGGAGTTCATAACACAATATCCGATTAGAAAAACAATTAATATAGGCCATATTACCACACCAACAATACTTAAACCGACCACTTCAGCAAATTCATTACTATTTTCGATATTTAATAAGTCAAAAATTGATACTATAATTTTATTGGTATGAGATTCTTGGTCATCTATATAGCACCATATATATGTAACCAATTGTAAAATTAACATAAGTATCATTGGCGTTATAGCTATAATGCCGCTTATTAATAAGCCCCATATATAAATTGTTAGGAGATCCATAACTACTTCCTTTCCCAATCGAAATCAATGTCGACACCAGGTTTCTCAACATTATCAGGATGGTCGTGAGCTACTTAGCCTAGTTTACCTAATTTTTTACAAACTCTAGTAGAGAACCTCAAGGAATGAATACCGGCAAAGAATATTAAACCCAATATAGCTAATGGCCAAGCTAGACAACATATTGCCCCGCCGAATAAAAGCATAAATAACACAAAGATATAATCATCGCCATCCTGAATTGTTCCGGGACCGCATTTATTTAATATTTTACAGGTTATTGTTTCTGTTATATCAAATTTGGTGTCATTAATAAATGTGATGCTCCATGACAACAAAATAGACAATAAAATCATCGCCCACATAGAAATCCAAGATATTAAACCATATAACATCATTGTTACATAAAAAGGTGTTTCTGGTTGAAGTACCACTACAGTTGTTGACATTTTTATTCTCCCTTCAACTCTACATCGACATCTTCTTGTTTAACCGAAGCAGGATGTTTGTGAGCAAAACCAAATAGCTTGCCGAGTTTTGTCTTTACTCTATATGAGAATCTCATAGAATAAAGAACCACATATCCTGTGATGGCAATGAGAGCGATTGGCCATATCATAGCAACTATTAGACAACAAAGCCAAATAAGCATTATAAATAATCCGTCTATTGGAGAATCCGTTAATATTGTTTTATCTACTAGCTTCTTAGCCAATCCCGTTGTTTCATATGGTTTGTCTTTGATATAACTAGTAGACATACTCATGAGATAATTGACCAACAAAAAAGCAGGGAAAACAGACAAAACAATCATTACGCAAACAATTCCAAATTCATAAAAATGCATAACAAACTCCTTTAATTAAAATTAAAAATTATTGGTTTCAATGTGCTTATGTTCAATATTATCAGGGTGGTCATGAGCAACACCACCCAATCTTTTCAGTTTTTTGCCGACTCGAAATGAAAATCTTATTGAATTCATACCAACAAACCAAATAAAAACTGGTATTATTAGCGGCCATACAAAGCCACACATAAATAAACCTAATGAGAGAAGTACAGGGTCTTCTAAATCACCATACGCAGTACTTAACCACCAATTCCAATATTTGGAATGACTATATTTTTCGTCATTAACATAACACCAACTATATTTTATAAAGTTTGAAGTCCATAAAGAAACTGGAAATATCATTAATAAACCCCACGAACAAATTATATATTTTGCATACATTTCACCAGTTATCATAACTTCTTCCTTTCCTTATCGGCTTTCAAAACGATTATAAACACGACCACACTAAATGTGGTTACTCCAATTAAAAACATCATTGCAGCTATTAGATTCATACTCTTGCCCCACATTCAGAACAAACACAATCGCCGACTTTAAAATCCCAGGGCACATCATTACATCCACATTCCTCACACTCTTCAATAGAATACCAAGGAACACATTTAACACAATACTCAGGAAAATCTCTGTCTTGTGGATTTTTAGTGCATCCATTTTTGCAGATAAAATTTTTGATTGTAGCATTAACATTATATATTGTATATTCCTTCATCCATTTATCATACAATTTATCTGGAACTTCATCATATATTGTTTTCTTATTGATTCTAACTGAATGTATAATCGGTTCTGTGTCATGTGTTTTCATCTGTTCATCAAAAATGGCTCTTGTATCTTCTTTTTTTGTTTCTTTTTTGACTGGCTTTTTAGAGTCTTCGATTAGTTGTTCAATGAGGATGTTCAATCTCCCATCGTCTATTTCACCTATTTCGAAATTATCTCTTCTCCAAGATTGAATTGTTTCTACGACTTTTTCTTTTATCATGACAGTCTTTCTATGTTAATAATTATAGCAAGATATTTTTCCTCTACTTAAATATAATATAATTAATTGAAAAAGTCAAGTATTATTTTGATTATCCCATGTTTTTCTTTGTGACAATCACATTCTTTTAATTCTGTTATATTTTTCCCACATTTTTCCCAGATAATTCTTTTGTCATTTGTTATATTTAATGGATTATTTGGTTGTTGTGGATTATATGGTTTAAGTCTTTTTGTGTGTCCATCTGCTAGATTGATATTATCATATATACCATATACATTTCCGGCAACTTTACCATTTGTATTTAAATTCATAGAACAAGCAGAAAGAGAAGGAACAGTAATCAATCCTTCGCCATCTATGTAAGCATCTTCATTATAACCGAAATAAAGATTTTGTTTAGTGCCTATTTTAATGGTTTTTCCTATAATAGTCATTCGTGTTCCAATTTGGGGAAAAGTGAATATGGAGTAAAATAGTTATATTTAGGTGCCAATGATACATCAACAATCCAAGATGTTGATGTATTCCAAGATAAAATATTTCTAATTCCTACGAAAAGAAAATTGCGAATTATATTATAATCATGAGTGCAAAATAACTCAGTCTTATATATTTGTTTATTCGAGTTTTTATAAATATATTCTCGTACATTAATGAAATGACCTAATTCAAGCATTGGGTTTCTCCCAATAATCTTTGAATACAGTATTCTCAAAAACTCTGATGACTTCATGCATTTTCTTATTGTATTCAGTTTCGCTCAATTTAAGATATGCTGTTTTAGCAATCGGGACAAATACAATCTCCGTGACTTCATGAAATGCTGTTTGCGCCAACATTTTATCTGTGATTTCTCCGTCCCATTCACTCCATTCAGGTTCTAGAGATATATCACATCCCATGGCATATTCATTATAATTAAATGTGGCGAAACAAGTGCTATCATAATTTTGATGTTTGAATAAGAATCTCCATTGAGTTAGTCCATAATAATCAATCCAATGCTGGCATTCTTTTTTGAAAAATTCGAAGTTCTCTTTAGTCGTTTCTTTGCACATTTCTTAAATTCCTTTTTATGTAATCATTTATTTCACTTAAATCTCTCCAAAAATATTGCGCTTTAATATTAGGGAATGCTGATTTTAATTTTTTATAATTATTAACTGGGGCAACACCATTATTTAAATAAGTATAATCCCAAAAAATGGGGTTTCATTTCCTTACTCAATTTCATTTCTTTTCCTCTACAATAGCTTCCATGCATCGTTCTTTACTACTTTGCAACAATTCTTTGCCAAAAAGTTCTTGTCTTATTAGAGTATTTTTATTAATATTCAAATCATCTGATGGTCTAAGTAATTTAGACTCATTAATATTATTCATTAAATATTTGTATTCTTTTTTACCTAATACTATACCAACCATTTTAAATTTTGGTTCGAGAAGATGTTCTGTTTTATGCACCCAATCTAATATTTTAGATATGATGTTTTTTTGTTCATCCTTTTCAATTTGTTCGACTATAATGTTAATGCATTTTTGGTTGAATGTAATATCTTCTTCGTGTGCCATCAATGCGATTTCCGCAATAGCTTCGGTTGATAATTCTATTTCAACACTCTCATATTTTTCTGTCATTTAATTCTCCTTAAGTTTTTCTCTGATATCTTTCCATTCGACACACCATTTATTCAAATCAATAAGATTGTTAGTATCTGTACAATCTTTGTTTTTCCATTCATTGATTAGTTCTTCTAATTCCGCTTTTCTTTTGATTAATTTAGCCGTCATTTTTAGTCAATCTTAGATTACTATGTTTAAATTCTAATTCTTTGTTAATGGTATCAATGCCAATTTCTTCAATCAATTTAACAATATCGAATTCATGACGAATGGTTTTGTATGCAAGACTTTGATAATCATCTAAGATATCATGGTCATATACATCATTTTTTCTGTTTGTCCTAAGATATGATATTATTTCATCATCTGACAAATCATCTAATGCTTCATATGGGTCAACATCAACTTCGACTTCAACATCACATATATCTACTGATGTGCTAATTAACATTTGTTTTCTCCTTTTTAGGTTTCTGTATTTTTAATTCTTTGGGCACATATATAGCAATTGCTATCATAATAATTCCAATTGATACCAAGATTGCCCACCAAGAATGAACAGCCATTCCAAATCCTATGCCAATTATAATTCCACCTAAAATTGTAGTTATTAAATCCCCCATGTGTTTTCTCCTTTTTATATTTTAAAATATTGATGTTTTTATATAGTTTCCTATGTGTCTATTAAAAATTTCATTCATTGGTATAAATATTATTTTTTCTATTCTTCTAATTTCTGGCATTGGAGTTATATTATTATCATTTATATCATTATTCCAAATCATCATATCTAATCTATATGAAGTAAATTTATCATTTAACCATTCACCGAGTTTCAACATATCATACCTTTATATGTGACACAAAGTCTTCATCTTCTGTGACTTCATTTTTATTTGCTGCCATACTTGTTATGACGGCATCCCAATCGGTATCAGTATCTTTTGTGTCTGTTTTCCTTCTGGCTTTGCATTCCTCAATAGATGTTGAAATCTCAATAAATATAATTTCTATGTCAGGATTGACTTCTTTGGCGATAGTTATCCATTTATTTCTGCCTTTTCTAGTTAGATTGGTTTCGTCTAATATAACATCCAATCCTTTATTGAGTGCTGATTTGATAGCAGATTTGGTTATCTCAATTACTAGTCCCTCATTTTCTTAGCAGAACTCATAATTTTGATATGTGCCTGCTATCATAGTCCTAATAGAATCTCTGTTTATAATAACGGATTTATTATTATTTTCAACATGATATTTTGCCCATATTGACTTACCTGAACCAGGATATCCAATTGTTAGTATGAACATAATTCCTCTTTTATTCGTTGTGTAATATTTTCATATAAACTATTTATTTGAAATATACTATCATCATTATAAAAACGTATAAAATTATAAGCTGCTAATTTCTCATTTTTGATGAAAGTATCCATTTCACTATCAAATTTATAATAATCAAATTTTAATAGTTTCCCAACATCCAACATTACATTTTCTCCACAAATTCTTTTGATGTCATAGACCCCAATGAAATTCTCAAATCAGTTATTTCATCTTCTTGTATAATGGTTTTTCTGTCAGGTCTTTTACTTAAGTTAACGCCAACAGTAAATTTCTGTGGTTCGGGTTCATCAGTTTCCCATACTTCTTTTTCTCTGCCTGAACAGCTCATTGATTGCTCATTTTTCATGCTTTCCATTCCCGGCATTTGATGCATATGACCTCTCGGCTCTATTTTCATATTAGTGTTATTGCCGGCGCTAATATTTTTGGCTTTTTGATTTATAAGAGTAATCATTTCCAAGACAATTTGGTCCATCTCATGTCTTGTTGTTGCCTTGTCAAGCCTTTCAACTAGAGCAATCAGTTTTTCTTTCATTTCAATACCTCTCTTATATATTTTGACAAATGTTCATTCATTTGTTGAAATAATCTTTGATAGCCTCCATTGTATATACCCGTCCATATAATTTTTTGGTGTGGTTTGTCTTTCATATTTCTTCTTGTATCATATATTTTATCATGAATTTCCCTAGTATTATGTTGTTTATATAAAACTTCCCCTAATTCAATCATCTGCCACAACATTTCTTATATTTTTTGCCTGAGCCACAAGAGCATTTATCATTTCTACCCGGTATTTCTTCTTTGATGACAACCTCTGAAATCACTCTATTATCTTTTGTCCTGAATACTTGGTCATTCAAAACTTTGGCCTCTAATTCGCCATTACATACTTTTTGAAACAAATCAGCCAATTCTGGGTCTTGTTTTTCTAGTGGTTCAATCATTTTTGAGTTCCTAATATCTGTTTTTTATATTTCATAAACTCATTTTTATTGACTGGCTTATCCCCAAAATATTCTTGGATATATCTAATATATGGGTCATCGGTTTTAATATCTTTAACTTTTTCATATAATGATTCCAATTTTTCACTGTATTTGAATTTTTCTCCGTTTATGAATTTTATTATGTCTTTTTTATCTTTGCTTTCCAATTAATTATCCTCTACGTGGCGTTTTAGTATTAAATTAACGGCTTCAGTAATATCATCAGAATAAAATATTTCGTCATCTTTTATATTGAATTCGTTACATAGATATTGACCGTATCGTTGATTGCATATTTCCATTGATTCAGTGTATTTCGTAATTGCTTTATTTAAATCGGCTATTTTCATAATATTCCTTTATTTTAAATATAATATATTTAATACAAAAAGTCAAGAGATTTTTTAAAAAATCTGGCATTATTTTAAAATCCAGCCAAATACCATCCTATATAAAAAGATGCCGCACATAAACCCAGAATTAAGTAGATGATTCTATCGTGAAACATATTATTTCAATTCTTCTTTTAATTGAGTTGAATTTATCAAAAATGACATCGAGTTTCTAACATCAAAAATATCACATATATAATAATATAAAGGCATGTCAATAATATGTCTATCATATACTGATTTTTTGATACTAAACGCCAACCCAATGTCTACTAAATTACCTAATTCCATGCTTTGCTTTCTATAGTTGTTCTTATTTTTTTAATTATTAAATATTTGAATCTGTCAATATCATCTACTGCTGAGAAATAATATTTGTCTACTATTAGCCATATAAAATCTTCCGTTCTTTTGCTACAGAATAATTTTGTAATATATTATAAAGTCTAAAATTTAATTGTTTACCTAGATTCACACATAAACCTTTCTTAATACGGTTGTGATATAATTATCTTCGTCAATCCATTTGAATAAGAATTTATATGTTCTTTTGTCTCCGCTTTTTGTGCTTTTTATTGTAATATCTTTGACAGCTGTAAGATATTCGATGTCCCTACACTCAGAACGGAAGATTCGATAAGCAACAGAACCCGGATAGAAATTGGCCTTGTTCCAGAATGGTTTTTTGTCTTTCATAATTTCTTGGCTTTGATATCCTCAATAACTTTAATAATTAGAGTCGTCAAAAGAGCAGTTGTAATAATTAGTTCAATTTTTTGTAAGAATTTTTTCATGGTTTCTCCTTTTAAAATTCAGAGACGGCTGGATTCGAACCAGCGAAAATATCGACTTCAAAGGCCGAGGTGTTAAACCACTTCACCACGTCTCTATTTAATCCCATAAACTCCGGTAATATTTAGCAAATAAACACAACCCAAATTCTATTTTCTTATTTTCATTTATTATAAAAGTCCGGATATCATCAATGTCATCATAATCATATGCGCCATCACCATCTTTAAGAATCAATTCAAATGCTTCTATTATAAAATCTTGAGTATATTCCCATAGTAATTGTTCCCATACAAAATGCTGTTTTGATTCTGAGTCAAGCACAGGAATATTGATTCCAATATATTCAATCAAAATTTTGTCGTCTAACATGCCGATTTTCATGTCGATGATGTTTAATTGTCAACCTTCCAGCTCCAACAATTACATCGGCCAGGTCCAAGATTACATCTAGGCC
>NIWG01001711.1_pt1 | contig 11632 bp, 11 predicted proteins | sample 1523271 | NCBI WGS metagenome assembly NIWG01 (sample SAMN06894523, study PRJNA379456) | ciliate metagenome | isolation source: three single ciliate cells amplified by MDA sediment | place: USA: Santa Barbara Basin
ATAAAAACAAATCTTCTGATATTATTTTAATCCTTGACCCAACAGATAATGATGTAGAAATTTCGGTTTCTGGTGAATCCCCTGAAATATCAAGTACAAAAGAAGAAGAGTTTTTTTGGGGAAATGTGATTGAATTAGCTGGTGCGGATGCAAGCAAAAAAGTAGTTCAATACTTACGTGAAGCACAGGAATCATTTTATGGAAAGGATTATGAAGCTGCAATGACAGCAATCAATAATTCTCTTGCAATATTCCCCACAGCAGAAGCATATGCTCTCAAAGGAAGTGTTTATTATATGTTAGGAAAACCACAAAACGCTAAACTATTCTGGGAGAAAACACTTCAAATGAATCCAAATATTGCTGGTGTTCAACAAATGCTTAATAAATTAGAACAACAAGGATTTTAGAATGTATTTTACGCTTAGTTCTTTAATAGGATTTATAACGGCTTGGTCAGTTATCATTTGGGGATTATTATCAAGTTCTTCTTTTTGGCAGGTTTTTGTTAACCCCCCAAGTATAATAATTGTTGTTGCTGGTACTATCTCTACAATGTTCATCGGGTTTAGAGCAATTCCGATATTTAAATCACTCGGGTATGTATTCCGCCTTCTTTTTTACCAACCTTTAAATATAAAAAAACTTCGTGAGGAAATTCTTCAAGTGGTTACTTGGTCAGACAGAATCCAGACTGGGGGAAAAAAGGTTTATGATGATATTTCCAATTCCACAAACGATCCTTTTATTAGATATCTTTTTTCAATATTAAGTACAGGTTATTCGGAAAAGGATGTGAGAAATTTTATTGAATATAATATTGAAGAGACTTATTTTAGTGAGATTTACGAAGTTGAGATTTTAAAAAATCTCGGTGCAAGTGCTCCTGCATTTGGAATGCTTGGAACTTTGATTGGTTTAATAGTGTTGCTCAGTCAACTTGATGATCCTTCAAAAATTGGTTCAGCAATGGCAATTGCTCTTGTTACAACATTATACGGCATTATTCTTGCACGCGTTTTATTTCTACCAGCAGAATCCAAATTGAGTTACATTACTTCTGTTTCCAGATTAAGAAAGCAGATAATTTTGGAAGGAATGATTCTTATAATGCAGGAAAAATCTTCTTTTTATATTGAGGATTGCCTTAACTCATACCTTGATCAAAATCTCAAACAAGAATAAGCTTAAATAGAATAGAGTATATCCAATATAAAATACAATGAAAAAAAAATCATCTCCATTTATAAAAGATGTCGACGATCAAGATTGGCTGACGACATATGCGGATATGGTCACACTACTTCTAACTTTTTTTGTTCTTCTTGTCTCAATGTCCACCATAAATATGGGAATGTGGCAGGAGTTTAAGGAGGGCTACAAATCTGAAGTTTCTGCAGAAGAGGATGACTTCTCCACACCACTAGCAAAAATGAAAGAGGATTTGGATTCCAGTCTAATAGAGGATAGGTTAGCTGGCATTATTTCTGTCCGCCTTAGTAGAAGATCAATTGAGATGAACTTATTATCTAGTGCTTTGTATGAACTTGGCGAAGCTGAGATTAACCAAGTTGCAGATGAGATTTTGGAAAAAATCAATAACGCAATGTCTAATATTGATTATTATAGGTTTAATTTGGAAATTGAAGGGCATACAGACGATGTGCCAATAAATAACCGTAAATATCCATCCAACTGGGAACTCTCCGTTGCAAGGGCGTCTGGAATAGTAAAATATTTTATTGAAAAGGGTTTGGAGGGAGATAGGATGAAAGCTGCAGGTTATGCAGATACAAAACCTTTGGCACCAAATTTGGATGAGGATGGCATGCCTATCTTGGAAAACAGAAATATAAACAGAAGAATTGTTATTAGAATTCAATAATCTAAAATATTTCAATTAATAAATCACCCACTCTATTCAGTGGGTTTTTATTTATGCTGAGATTTTTGTAAAATTAAATTAAGAGCAAAATATTGCAGGATTATTAAAAACTTATTTTTCTGAATGTTATCTGTCTTAAAGAAATCTATTCATAATAATGAAGATAACTATATTGCCTTATTTTATCCAAATTTTAGCTTCGGGGTGCAACAACATGCCAATACCTTCAAATTTGAATAAAATAAGACAATTTGCAAAGGTTTCATGATATATAAAACAAAGTTTTTGCAAAAATTTAAATATATTGCAGGTGTGGATGAAGCTGGTAGAGGACCAATTGCAGGACCTCTTGTGGTTGCAAGTGTAATCCTGCCAAAAAATAGATATTTTTTAGACCTAAATGATTCAAAAAAAGTTTCTGCTAAAAATCGCAAAATCCTTTTTAAAAAAATTTGCAAATTTGCAATTACCTACTCCATAGAAATTGTATCCTCTGAGCAGATAGAGAAAATGAACATTTTACAGGCTACTCTTTTTGCAATGGAAAAATCTGTAAGAAATCTTGCTATAAAACCCAATTTTTGTCTAATAGACGGCAATATTGTTCCAAAAGGGCTCAAAGGTTATGCACTTGCAGTTGTGAGAGGTGATGAAAAATATGCTTCAATTGCTGCTGCATCAATTATTTCCAAGGTAACAAGGGATATGTTGATGATTTTATACCACGACAAATATCCACAATACGATTTCAAAACCAATAAAGGATATCCAACCCCAAAACACCTACTTGCCCTACAAAAATTTGGGATTTGTGAAATTCATAGAAGAAAATATAGACCAGTAAGAGAAATTATATTGAAAAAGGAAAATAGACAAATACTCTTTAACAACTAAAAAAAATAGTAGCATTAAAATTACATCCCTCAAATTTAACACGATTTGAATTTAAAAATAGCAGAAAGAAATAAATATGAAAAAAAAAGATATAATCTATATTTTAATACTAATTAGTCTCATAGTAGTTGGCTATTTAAGATATAAAAATAGGGAATACTCAATAATAAAGGGAAGGTTAGTTTTTGATACTTTTGTTCAAATTAGTGCAAAATCTAAACTCTCAAATATAGAGGCAATAGTCGATTCAACTTTTATTTTGATGGAGAGATATGATAAAATGTTCTCCTATTATGATAAAAGTTCAATTTTATCACAAATTAACGAAAAAGTAAAAAGTCAAATTCCTATGGATTATTTCAAACTTTTAGAGTTTTCCAAAAAGATGTATATACAGAGCGATTCACTTTTTGATATCACAATAGGCTCATTAGTTGATATCTGGGATTTCGAAAAAGGAGCTTTACCAACAGAGGCTCAAATAAAAGAGGCATTAAAAGGCGTTGGTTTTCACAAAGTTTTTTATGACTCTATTTCCCTAAACAAACCACAAGATGTAAAACTCAACTTTGGAGCACTTGCAAAGGGATATATCGTAGATAAAAGTGTAAAATTTCTTAAAAACAGTGGAGTTGTGCAAGGATATGTAAATGCCGGTGGCGATATAAAGTTTTTTGGTGATAAAAAACAAAAAGTTGGGATAAGAGATCCAAGAGCTGAAAACGGTCTTATTAGAACTTTAAATGTAAAAAATGTTTCGGTAGTCACATCAGGGGATTATGAAAGATATTTTATAAAAGATAGCATAAGGTATCATCACATATTAAATCCAAAAACCGGATATCCGCAACACAAGGTGATATCAACAACCGTGATTACAAAAGATGCATATAAGGCAGATGCTCTATCTACAGCACTTTTTCTTATGGGAGGAGAAAAAGCAATTGAATATATTGATACTCTTGCAGAAAGTGAAGCGATAATATTTTTTTTGGTAGATGGGAAAGTAACCTCCGTTCAAAGTAAAAATATGCAAAAATATATAGTAGAATGAGATTCAAAAGATTTACAATTCTTCCTTCAAAAGGTTTTCTTTTTTTTAGTTCTTTGTATCTGATAAATATCCTCTTTTTTCTCCTTTTCAGATTATTATTTGTAATAAAGTTTAATTCACTTTTTTCTAATATTTCACTTTTGGAGATTTTTAAGGCATTTTTAATGGGATTAAAAACAGATGTGAATATTGTATCATATTTGATAACTCCATTTTTTTTATTTGGTATTGTCCCATTAATAGTAATCAAAAATGACATCATTATCAGAAAAATTATAACATATATCTATGGTTTTTTTACAATTGTTCTGTTTTCCTTTTTCATCGTTAATTTAGAATTTTTTGCCGAATACAATTCACACCTCAACTTTACTGCCATTGAATATCTAAATAGAGCCGATATGATTTGGTTTATGGTTTTAGCAGAATACCCGATATTTAAATATCTATTTTTGTTTTTAATAGTAAGTGGGTTATACCTCTTTTTTCTAAAAAAAGTAATTAACTTTAGATTTTATAACCACAAAAGTATTATTTTTGATTTTATCTACTTTTTAATTGCATCTGCACTTTTATTTCTGACAATACGCGGCTCCACGGGTGTTAGCCAAATTAATTGGGGCGATGTCTATTTCAGCAGGCACAACATTATAAACCAGACAGCGCTCAACCCAATTTACAACTTGTATAGAGATATCTATTATACAAATATCAACAAACAAAATAAATTAGAAGAGAAGATAGCCGTATACAAAGATATTAATAGAGCGATAAAATATTCACAAGATTTGGTTTTAGAGAGCGGTGATTCTCTTATTGATTCTGATTATCCACTCTATAAAAAAAATAAAATAATTGGGGAAGAGAAGAGATATAATGTTGTAATCATATTACTTGAAGAGTTTTCTGCTGAGTTGGTTGGAGCTTTTGGAAACAAACTAGGACTTACTCCGAGGTTTGATGAAATAGCTAAAAATGGTCTACTATTCACCAATTTCTTTTCCAATGGACAAAGGACAAATAAGGGGCTCTCAGCGACTATGATATCTTTCCCGCCACTAGTCGGAAAGTCATTGATGGTGCAGACGGAAGGACAGCAAAAAATAGTCTCTCTTGCATCTATCCTCAAAAAAAGAGGATATAGAACAAGTTTTTTGTATGGTGGTGATATCTATTATGATAATATGAAAGGTTTTTTTGTGGAGAAGGGAGTTGATAAATTTGTCTCAATAAAAGATTTTGCTAAAAATAAGATTCTCAACAAATGGGGTGTTGCAGATGGAGCTGTTTTTGAAGAACTTCTAAACGAGTTTGATGGTAAAAAACCCTTTTTTTCTTTAGTTTTAAGCCTTACAAACCACCCTCCCTACACAGTTCCACATAGAGATTATGGTCAGGTTACAACAGGAAGTGATTTGGATGCAAATTACAATACTTTTAAATATGTTGATTATGAACTCGGTAAATTTTTTGATGAAGCCAAAAAAAAGGATGGATTCAAAACGACACTTTTTATAATTCTTGGCGATCACTCCAAGACATTTCATCACGATCTACCTTTTGACTATAGAAAATCTTATGTCCCGGCTCTTTTTTATGCACCACACCTTATTAAACCGTTTGTTAATAATAAAATTAGCAGTCAGATGGATATTGCTCCCACTATCTTAGATTTGTTAAACATAAGTGAATACAATAGCTTTTGGGGTAGGTCAATGATAAAAGAGAAGAGTCCAACGGATTATGCCCTGATAGTTAGAAATTTAAAATATGGGTTAATCCAAAATGGCTTTTATCTAACAGGAGATTTTGGAGGGGATGCCAATTTATATAAAATGTGGGAATTCCCACCAGTTGATTATCAAAAGGAGTTCCCTGATCTTTTGAGTGAACTGAAACAAAAAGTTTATCTAATAGAGCAAACGGCATTTCATCTATATAAAATGAGAAAAATTTCTAAGTGAGGTTAGCTTGTTCTATACTATTATTGTAGCAACTTATAATAGAGAAAATGAGATAAGGGAACTTTTGACTTCAGCTAATTTTTTGGATTTTCCAAAAGGCGATTTTGAAATAATAGTTGTGGATGACGGGTCTTGCGATAATACAAAAAGTGTTATAGAAGAATTTCAACAAATGAAAAAGGTAAACATCAGATATTTATTTCAGAAAAATAGAGGCCCGGCTTTTGCAAGAAACCACGGGATGAGTGTTGCCTTTGGTAGATATTTTTTATTTGTAGATTCCGATTGCATTCTCCCCTCCATATGGCTAAAAAGAGTAGATGAATTTTTATCAAAAAATAGAAATATTCATGCATTTGGCGGTGCTGATGATGCGCATCACAGCTTTTCACCCCTTCTTAAGGCAATCAATTTTTCTATGACATCCTTTCTAGGGACTGCTGGCTCACGAGGTTCAAATAGATCCATAGTCAAATATTATCCAAGAAGTTTTAATATGGGTATAGACAAAAAGGTATACAAAACAATTGGTGGTATGGCTGATTTGCGGCATGGTCAGGATATGGAATATTCAGCCAGAATATATAAAAGTGGATTTAATGTCTCTTTTATCCCGGGTGCTTTTGTTTATCACAAAAGAAGAACAAATCTGAAACGGTTTTTTAAGCAGGTCTTCAACTTTGGCAACACCAGATGGAATTTGGCAAAAGCGGACAAGAGTATGCTCAAGCCAATCCATTTTTTACCGACAATTATTCTTATTTTGGCTCTATTTTCAATTTTACTGGCAATTATTCTAAAAATAATTCCTATCTTTTTAGTTTTATTAATCCTCCTGTGTTTGATATGCTCTCTTATCTTTATCTTATCCTTTTTAAAATATAAGAGCATTTTTATATCTTTTTTATCAATAATTACAACCTTTACTCAGGTTTCTGCTTATGCATTAGGTTTTTTGATAGGAGGTCTCCAATCAATTACTAAATCCAAAATCAAAGGTTTTACAAAGAACTACTACAAATAAAATTAACTCCTATATAACTAAAATCAATTTAATTGACATAATAAAAAATAGGAAAATTTTGGATTAAATTTGATGGAGTAATTATGTTTAAAATATTTATCCCCCTTTTAATACTATTACCTGTTTCTATTTTTTCACAAAATAGTACTACAGAGAGCACCTCTACAACCAAAAAAAATGGACTCTTTGATGGCAAGCTGACAAAAGAGATTTATGAGTTCTTTTTTGATGATAAAAAAGAGGATAAAATAGATAAAACAAGCATTACAAAAAGCGAGGATAAGTTCAACCAATATGAAGGGAAGAGAATAAAACATATCTATATAAAGCAGCTGGAGGTTTTCGAAAATCCAAATGAGGAATCAAAACTAAAAAGTTTTGCAAATAGGCTGCATATAAATACAAGAAAGTTGATTATTCGAAATAACCTTCTTTTTCGAGAGTATGATATTGTTCAGTCCAGAATTTTTGCAGAGAGTGAAAAAACACTTAACGAACAAAATTATATAAGAAGTGCAGAGATACATATCAATCCAATAAAAGGAGAAGTAGATTTTGTTGATGTCTATATTTTTGTCAGAGATGTTTGGTCTATTGCTGCAAATGTTTCAATTGGAAGCTATTGGGATAGATACACTATTGGTTTGACAGACAAAAACTGGTTCGGTTTTGGCAATACATTCAAAACCCAGCTTTTAACAGATAGAAATGAAAATCCGGAAATTGGAACAAATAACAGGTATATAATTAAAAATATTGATGGAAGTTTTATTGATGCACTAGGTGATTATGAATACTTTTACGATAAACAAGTTCTGGGAGGAAAACTCAAAAGAGAGTTCAAAACAAGTCTAAAATATGCTGGTGAAGTAAGCTGGTATGAAAATGAATATTTTGAACAAAAAGATATGCTTGGAGATATAGAGGTTGATCACAATAAATCTGTGGAGTACGATTTTTGGATAGGGAGAAGTTTTTTTCTATATGAACCCTTTTTTTGATTTTACAAATTTTGCAATATCAGCCAGACATTATGAAAAAAACTATTCAATTCGTCCACAAGAGACATCAGAAGATACACTAAGGGAATATAACGATGTTGATTATTTCAAATTGGGGAAGTTAACCCTATCCAAAGTGGAATATTATAAAAGTAGCAAGGTTTATAACCTAAAACAGGTCGAATATATTCCTTATGGAAAAAGAGTCGATCTTATTTTTGGAAAAGAGAACGGTGAGTTTTTAAATAGGTATTATGCAGGGTTTGAATATACAACAGGTGACTTGGTAAAAGGTCTTGGTTATTTTTATAATAGTCTTTCACTTGGCACATATTTCAGAGAAAGCATTTTTGAGGATCAAGCCCTAAGGTATCAAACATACTATTTTAGTCCTGCAAAAAAGATAAAAAAACATAATTTGAGATGGTTATCACATTTTGATTATATCACAGGCTACAATAGAGTTAAAGAGGATGATTTGCTCTATTTGACAGATAGTGATGTCAGGGGATTTAATGTAATAAGAGAAGGTACTCAAAAATTTGTATTTAATAACGAGTTAATAAACTTTACACCCTGGAAATTTTTGGGATTTAAATTTGCAATATTCACATTTTATGATATTACGCTTTTATCACCAAAAAACAAATTTATATTCTCCGGAAATTTTAATAATGGAGTGGGGATTGGTATAAGAGCCAGAAATGAAAATTTATCATTCAAAACATTGCAGTTTAGGTTTGCTTTTTACCCAAAACATTATAACGGGGAGATGACATATAGCTATGACCTTTTTGGTGAAGATGATTTTACACTGAATACTCTTGGAATAACCAAACCAGAGATAATTAAATATGAGTAGGACTTGTTTAAGGTTTGAAAAAAAATAAAATATTAATATAAAAAGAGGAAGAGATGAATACAATTGTTTGTATAAAACAAGTTCCGGATACAACGGATATTAGGATTGACCCGACAACAAATACTCTCATAAGAGAGGGGGTTCAAAGCATTTTAAACCCATTTGATTTGTATGCAGTAGAGGAGGCAGTGAGATTAAAGGAAAAATATGGTGGTAAGCTCACAGTCATATCAATGGGTCCTCCACAGGTAGAATCAGCACTGAGAGAGACAATTGCAATGGGGGCAGATACCATTATTCTACTTTCCGACAGGCGTTTTGCAGGGGCTGACACCTTGGCTACATCACTCACTTTGTCAACTGCCATTACGAAGTTAAACGATAAAGATTGCAAACTTATCCTTTTTGGTCAACAGGCAATTGATGGTGATACTGCCCAAGTTGGACCCGGGACTGCAACACTTCTTGGGTTCCCACAAACATGTTTTGTTAGCAAAATAGAAGATTTTGAAGATGATAAGATTATTGTAAACAGACTTATGGAAGATGGTTATGACAAAATCAGGATGAGTCTACCTGCTGTAATTTCTGTTGTGAAGGAGATAAACGAACCGCGCTTGCCATCCCTGCGAGGAAAAAGAAATGCAAAAAAAGCTGAACTCATACTTTGGAATGCAGATGATCTTGGCCTTGATGAGAAGATAATTGGTCTGAATGGTTCACCCACCCAAGTTGTAGAGATATTTACACCTAAACTTGATAAAAATGTAGAAAAGCACGAAGTTGATGCAGAGCATGCGGTCGAAATCCTATATAAAAGGATAAAATCAATTACTTAAATATTTGAAGTTGTAGAAAATAGAGGAGATAAAAATGGTCTTGAAAAAAGTGATAAAAAACGAAAAAATAAAAAATAATAATAAACTAAACATTGTCCCCTTGAGAAATATGCTGATGGTTCCCCATGTGATTTTACCACTTCTAATTGGACGGAAAGAGACAATCTATTCTGTGGAACGGACACTTATGAAAAATACAAAAATCATCTGTTTAACACAAAAAAATAGTAAAAAGACAACCAAATATCCAGTGCCAAACCAAATGTATAGAATTGGGGCAGTGTGTAACATCCTGCAGGTTTTTCGTTTGCCAGAAGGGTCTTTAAGAATCCTAGTTGAGGGGGTATCTAAGGTTAAAATAAAAAAGATGGGAAAAAATAAAATGGGATTTTATACGGCAGAATACGACATTCTGGAGTATGAAGAGAGTGGTAAAAAAAACATTGAATTAAAAGCATTTATAAGGTCATTTAAACATTTTCTTATTGAATATATAAAAGAGAATCCAAATATCCCAGAAGAGGTAGCACATCCTCTTTCCAATATGAAAAAAGCCCAGGATTGTTTCTATTATGCCCTTGCAAATATAGAGATAAAAGTGGAACAAAAACAGAAACTTTTTAACATCGAAAATATTTTTGAAGCGATGCAAGAGATTCTGAAGATAATAAATAAAGAGATTAAAATTTTTAAACTGGAGAGGCAGATAGATAAAAAGGTAAATACATCTTTGAATAAAATGCAAAAGAACTACTATTTGAGAGAACAACTAAAGGCAATCCAAAAAGAGCTAGGAGAAGAGGAAGAGGATGAAGGTGATATTGATTCTTTGAAAAAAAGATTACAAAAACTTAAACTTACAAAAGAGGCTAAAAAGATTGCTGATACGGAGATGCAAAAACTCTCCCGACTCCCTTCATATTCACAAGAATATATCGTCTCATATAACTATTTGATGTGGATAATAGATCTCCCGTGGGAGAGTGCTAAAGTTAAAAACTTTAAGCTTATTGAGGCTAAAAAAATCCTTGATGATGCCCACTATGGCCTAAAAAAAGTAAAAGATATTATATTGGAATATTTGGCATTGGTCAAATTTACTAAAAAAAATATGGGAAAAATTCTCTGTTTTGTAGGACCTCCCGGTGTGGGAAAAACTTCACTTGGCAAATCTATTGCCAAAGCATTGGGCAGAAAATTTGTGAGACTCTCTTTAGGTGGTGTCCGCGACGAAGCAGAAATAAGGGGGGGCACAGAAGAACATATGTCGGTTCAATGCCAGGAGTGATTATCAAGAGCATGAAAGATGCCCAAACAAAAAACCCTGTGATAATGATGGATGAGGTAGATAAAATGAGTACAGATTTCCGTGGGGACCCATCCAGTGCCCTTTTGGAGGTATTAGATCCAGAACAAAACAATAGTTTCCGGGATCACTATTTAGATTTTGTTTACGACCTGTCGGATGTGATATTTATCACAACAGCAAACTCCCTCTCCACAATCCCACTTCCTCTTTTGGTTTGTATGGCGGTGGTGCGCCTGCCTGGATACACGATTTACGAAAAGATGAAAATCACAAAAAAACATCTTCTGATAAGGGAAATAGAAAAACTCGGCATAAAAAAAGAGATAGATATTGAGCTAAATGACAAGGTGATTGAAACAATAATTAAAGACTATACCAAAGAGGCTGGTGTCCGCAATGTAGAGAGGGCTCTTAATAAACTTTTTAGAAAAATTATTAGAGAATATATTGAAAAGAGAGACAAAAAAAGATTTGTGATAAAAAAAAGAGATTTAAAAAAATATCTTGGTGTTGCATATTATAAAGATAGAAAAGGAAACAAAAAGAGCTCTGTTGGCGTAGCAAACGGACTTGCTTGGACAAGTGTCGGCGGAGAAATATTACAAATAGAGGTAGAAAAAACACAGTAGCATCTACTTTTTTGCCAGAGAGGGCAGAAATCAAAGCAGTAGTAATTGTTAGGCCCGCAGAGGGACCATCCTTAGGAACAGCTCCCTCGGGAACATGAAGGTGAATATCAAACTTTTTACAAATAATAATCTGAAAAGGAGAAAAAAGAGGATATTTATCAGATACAAAGA
>NIWG01001730.1_pt1 | contig 11561 bp, 13 predicted proteins | sample 1523271 | NCBI WGS metagenome assembly NIWG01 (sample SAMN06894523, study PRJNA379456) | ciliate metagenome | isolation source: three single ciliate cells amplified by MDA sediment | place: USA: Santa Barbara Basin
AACGAACGGTTATAAGTCACCAGCACATTATGAACTGGAATGGTGGGATAATAGAAAAGCGGCTTAACTCGGACTCCACTTTTTTGTGGCAGGATCAAACATAGAGCTTTAAGCGTAAGACAGCCTGTAATCAGCGGGATTGCGCGGTTTGGAGAAGAGGTTAAGAAGCTGCTGTTTAAGTGGCTGAACCGTAGAGGGAAGAGAAACTGCCTCAATTGGGAGAAGTTCAATAAAATGCTGGAGCGATTTCCTTTACCGAAACCTCGTATAAGGGTCAGTATGTTTGGATTCTCTGTGAATTGACTATGTGAGGAGCCGTGTGCGTAAATAGCGCAAGCACGGTTCTGAGAGGGGCCGGTGACAACGGTGAGGATAAAAAAAATACCCAGTTGAGAAATGCTTTGGTTCGGCAAAAAAGTATAATGAGCTAGAGAACGAATAATTCATCCCCAGTATTACGCCAGAGTGACCGTTAACCCTCAGATTTTATTAGTCAATCTTTTTGAATCACGTATCAAGGCGTTGACAGCCTTCCTCTCCTCAACTGCCATCCGTGTTCGTCGGCCATGTTTTAACGCAAACGAATTTCCGTGTGGCCCCCGCCCTTGCTTCTGCCGCCGTGGAGCCAGCAAACTTTCTTTCCCTTGACGGCTATCTGCCCACATCGTTTTTTTGTTGATTTTGCTGTAGCCGTGCAGCGTGGTAGCGACCTTAAATCACAAGGAATTGCACCATTTTTTAGCCTGTAGGAAGGCACCCAGTCACCATGAGGTGGTTTGTCATCTTTATTTTTCATCATCACCACCTTGTTTAATTGTTTCAGCAATAATAGCTTGGGAGCCAGACTCCATGGTCATATGACCAATCATTCCTTGCTGGTGGTGATTTCTTCCTCTGATTTTATGCAGTGCATCCAGCAGTTCGGTGAATGTTTTTATCAGTCTGTTAGCTCGGTTAAGGTAGACACCGGTTGCGTCAAAAAACTGGTCTGGCAGCATAGCCTTCCGCATCATTTCGAGTGCCGTGACATGAATAGCAACAATCTTGACAGCTATGGCACCTTCCAGTGAATTTCGAGGATGAATGTCTGCCAGAATAGGCATGAGACTGTTAAGGTGGCTTGCCACTGTCTGAGCCCCAACAGAAGGAACTATATTTCCCAACTGGGTCATCATTTGTGTCACGAAATCTTCATTGTCAGTACCAAAGCATTGCATCATTTCTAATTTTAGGCCCTTAAGGTCAGTGTATAAAGGCGTGAGGTGTTCATCTTCGCCAGCAACCTTCAGTATGTGCTTTTCCTTTTCTATCTCCTTGAGTGCCTGTAACCCCTGTCTGTCCTCAACTGAGCACGGTACTTGCTCTTTATGTATCTCGTATTTTTCACTGGTCATGTTTTTTTTACTCCCTGCCAATTTTATTAACTGCCAAATACAAAGCAGATTACGAAATCCTCATCTAGGACATGATTTTTTTTATTGCTAATCAAGAGCTTGACATGCCAATGCCCCCCTCCACAGGACCATCCGTTTGTTTTCGTTCCATCCGGGAATGTGTACCCGAAGGGAATAGGTTTGTAACTGGTGGAGCCGCAACCAGCACACGGTAGGCCAAAATTGTCTCTTACTCTTTCACGGATAGCGTAAGTTTTAACAGGGATGCCTTCATGCCCCGGTTGGCAGCTCCGGCAGAAAAAGCCGCCTGACTTCGGATGAATAAAAATTCGGCCATGGCAGAGCAGGCAGGGCCGGAGTCCTCTTATAACTACAGGTGCTGCAACAATCTGCCCCTTTTCGATCAGCAGTTGGATGATCTCGGTTTTATACTGTTTAAGTTGTTGTCGGGTATCATCATCCAACCTTCTTATCGCCTCGTAACGCAGCAGGTTTCCTTCAACCCATAGACTGACACCGCTATCCTTTGCCTGCCGTATGGCTTCTGAGGCTTTCATATCACACCCCTTTCAGGTGTGCATGACACGGATGGAGTTATATGTTCACAACGTTCACGTTGTTCACAGTCATTGCTGTCCTCAACCCACAAAGGCTGCTGTACCGGTGAACATTGTGTACGTTGTGTATGTTGCTTCCTGTCTGTTTCATACACCTTTATAAGAGAGACATGGTATCCGTCATTGTGCCGTACAGGATCAAATTCAACTTTGATACCTATGGCTCGCAGGGCAGGTGTGTGTAGACGTAGTTTTTCACCTAACCCTCTGGCTGTTTTTACCCACGAATCATGATCTTTCCTTTGCTCCCCGATCTCGTTATATAAACTCCCCACTGTCCCTTTGTATGACCCTTGTTCATTCACGATATTCACCACGGCCATGACCGCAGGACTTGTTTCTATCGACTCCTCAAATGAAATCTTACGGTTTTCATAATAGGTCTGTAGAAGATTTTTTTCCCAGCCGTATACTTGGGTAATTGCTTCACATAATCTCGCAAAATCTGCCATCCTTGGCAGTCTACAGAGTTTGATCTCTGGTAACACTTCAAGAACCTTGGAAAACAAATCAAGCAACGCCCCCAGTATCTTAGGCAAGTCGCTGTTAAATTCTCCCATGACCTGTTTTTTCGATTTGTTATCTATGTCGGAAATAGGCTGTAATGAAATTTTAATCAGCCTGTCTATCAGGTCGGGCATTTTAGCAAGCTGGCCAATACCATTAAGGATTACCGGTTTCTTCACATCAGTTGCCGTCTCATCCGTATTGGTAAAAAGTGTACGTCCAGCATGCCCCCCGTCTGTAGAAAGAGAACAAAATGCATCACTTTGCCCAGTGCTAATTCTCGACAGATTATTGTAACTGACAACGTGGTTATTGATGGCTGATACAAAAATATCCTCAACGGTTTTTGGTGCGGCACGTAAGTTCACCCTATTCGGATCGATGATAGTTCTTATCATTTCCTGAATAGTGCTTTTCCCTGATCCCGGCGGGCCAGTAATCTCCATTACTGGGTATTCAGTGTTCGGCATTAAGCACTCAATCAGGGAAGCCATTGCCAGTCTAACTTGCTGCTTATTCATATTTAAATGTTTTGTGAGAAGACTTGGTAGAATGTCAAAACTGCAGTTCTCAGGTACGGGTAAGGATCGCATGGTGGATGTTCTCCTGAAAGCAACACCTTCTGCACTATCGATTATCTGCCATTTGCATGATTCAATCTTGATCAATCGCCAGTCATCAAGGCATGGATCAAGGTAGTAAACCTCATCAACAGCAGCTACCCGGACATGGACATCTATTTTTTCACCGTCATAAACAGCCATCCCTGCCAATACATTCAGTGCATCTGTAAGTGAGTTCTTGTTAGGAACTTTCTTGTGCTTTTCATACATGGTGCGGCCAAGCCATTTCCCAAACTGTTTCGACTCCAGAGGCCATAATTCTTTATGTCCACCCTGTTTAATTATTGCATAGGGTATATCGTCCGAATCATGAAACAGTGTTGCTTTTTGGCTGACTGTTTCTATCAGCAGTTGTGCTAATGATTGCTTCTTTTTTGTTTCATCGGGTTGACATCCTCCATCTGCATCCAAGCTATCGACACAGTTTTGCCTGTCGAACAAGGGATCTTCTCCAGATATGACCTGCCGGGCTTCTGCCCAAGTCTTACCTTGACAAGAATCGTGGAAACATAGATAAAATAGCTTGCCTTCTGCAGTCTGACCTATCGCTGCCTCTTTCCCGGTGTGGGAGGGATCAAAAACACATTTTTTTAGCAGGAACAGCGTACTGTTTCCGTGCTGTTTCTCACCAGCAACCTCAACACCGTACTTTAAAAGGTAACCCTGTACGTCAAGTCTTTGGTCATTGTCCTGACAAGTGGTTTTCGGTTGTTTTCGTTCCCCGTGCTGCGCAGCCAGTTTCTCAGCCATCTTTCTCGTTACTCGCATGGCTCACCTCCGGGAAGGCTTAGAACTTTTGACCTACGATGTGGCCTTTCTTCTGTTGAGTCACCTTTGCGGGTAACGGTGCCGTACACCTTTACAAGTCTGGCTGGGTTGCCAACGGCAGTGTCAATTTTGACGGCATCAGTAGAGTATTTTAGATCTAATGCTGTAAGAATTGACGGAAGCAGTTCCGCAACATCGTTTTCTATTGGGTAGATCAGGTGAGCCCCATTCCCGGAATCACTGACAAGAGGTTCAGGCCACCCCTGTTCCTTCAAGTCCTGATAGACAATCCGCAGTAGGGTTAAGGCAGCTTCTTTCTCTTGATCGGTGCTGCTTATCCCTGACGGTCGGACAGGGTCGGCATCAACAAGCATATGCCGAACTTCGATAATTTCGGAATCTTTAGTACGGTTTACCCCTGCTTTGAAGCGGTTATTTGCACGACCAAGCAGAGCCGGGATGCAGGGGTTTAAGGTGGTGTAAATACCACTTGGCTTCACTTTCTCATTCAAAAGCGTAATGACTTCCACCGCCTTGTCGATATTGTTAAACCATCCGGCGATTACTGGTTTTTCCCCGTTCGCATATTCGTTCTGCCATAAAGAATGTTTACGAACGGAAGGAGCAATCATGCAAACTTCAAAAACTTCCTTAGAGTCAAATAGGTACTCAAGTGTACTGCGAACATCACCTTCCTTACCATGTTGACTTCGTACCTTTTGTTGGTTATTTGTCGCCGTCCGGTTTTGCTTCCCCGCTGCCGTCCGGTTTTGTTTTACAGTCATCGTCTACACCTCCCCCTCAACAGGATTCGTTCGCGTTTACCGTTGTACGCATCAATTTCGCTTTCGTACCATCCAACACCGCGCAAACCTACCCGGACTCGTTGCGGGAATTTACCGGCTTTTTCTAATCGCCAAGCCGTCGATCTGCTCAACCCTGTTTGTTGTTCGACTGTTGGCCAACGGATAATTTTTTTTCATAAGTCAACCTTCGTTGTGGGTGGAGATAAAACGTTTTGCTTTCTACTAATAAAGGGCGACATTTCATGTCCAGTTCTGGACATTTTGTGTCTGGAGTGAAAAAAATAAAAAAGCCCCGTAGCTTTTTGTGCTACGAGGCTTTTTCGGTTGAATGGAAAACGTTAAGTTAAAGTTTTATATACCAACAAGGGAAATCTGCAGGTGGATTGTAATAGTCCTTGTTTTTCAAGAGATATTTTTCAAGATGTTCAGCGAGCCCGTCCAGAGACTTTTTTTTCCTAATTATACCTACCGCTCGTTTAAGGTGTTTTTGGGTATTGGTAGCCATTTTATCCCTTTCTGTCTTATCTTTACACGCCCCCCAAATAATAGTTCCGTTACCACGCAAGGTTGCATTATAATTTTTTCGTAAGCTTGTTTTTAATCCATTAAATTTATTTTCAAGTTTGTCAGCTTTTTCTTCTTCGCCTCTTCGATTAGCTTTTTCTATCTGCTCAAATAAATAGTGCGTTTCACTTCCTATTTTTGTGCGAATTTCAGGGGTAATACTCTCGTTTACATCACAAGTATATCTCCCTACACTCTGGTCTTTCTTGTCTTTAAATTTCTCAGTTTGTAAATTGTTGCTGCTTCCACCATGTAATGCGAGATATACGGCTGCACGACCAAGTTGTTTACCTTTATTGCGAAGATATTCGACGAGAGTCCTGATAGATTTTGCCGCCTTGATGTCTGTTTCGTAACCACCATTGAAACGAACACGCCAATTATCACCATGTAGGATAAAATAGTTTTTTTCTTTGCTGATACTAACTGGCTTGTCTACAGACTTATTGTCTTTTTTTTCCAGTTTCGGCCCTTTTCTCCTTTGGCAGAATTTTTTGGCGTATTTCAATGCAGCTAAGCCTTTGGATGAAAGATATCTCTCTATTTGCCATTGCTCTATTCGGCCGTTCTCAGTCATGAAGTTCAGGATTACCTCAGCGTGTTCTGCAATCAGGTCAAGAGCTGCTTTGTCTGCCTTTCCTCGACCTTCAAAAGCCTTGATGAGGTTTTCTTCTAATTTTGAGAATTGCTCCTTAAAATCAAACTCATCCTGCCATAATTTTTTGGAAGTATCATCTGCAAGCACAGGAAGTGCCCTCATAAGGTCATCAATAAAGACAAAAAGTTCGTTTTTTGTAAATCGAAGCGGCTTACTTGGTTTGTCAAGCTGCCTTATAGAAAATTTCTTAATGAAATTTTTGTTTATTTGATTGTGATGTGAAAGGCAGAGGATTGCACCAGTTTCACCATCACTGATAATTTCTTTTACACTCGTTGGCGACAAAGTGAAAATACAGTCTTTAGGTGCGTCCTTTGAAAGAACCAAATTGGGAATGGATTTGTGATGAACAATAACAGAAATCACCATTTTACCAGATGCTGCCAGCTCTAATAGTTTTTCCTCACTGTATCCTGAGCGTTTTGCAGCTTCTTTTAGGTGGAGAAGGTCGGTTAACGTACGCATATATATCCAATTTTAACTATGCCATAAAAATCAAGTATTATGGGTTGTTAAGTTTACAACTTTTGCTTGCTTGCCAGCCAGTATCTGTTCCAATTTATTGGCCCATTTTTCCAAGGCATGTCGTTTTTCATTATCGTATGAGTGACGGTTATAAACGGCTGTAATTGATTCATTGGTATGGTTAAGCACCTTACCAATATCGAATTCAGAGATACCCATCTCCGCCATCATAGACGCCGCCGTACGACGCATATCATGTAGCTTGAAATCAAGAACTTTTGATTCTGCCTGTACCTTCTGGGCGGCTTTTTGAACTGAGGTGATATGGTTATAGGCAGAGCCATGGTTAGAAGGAAAAACCCATTTAGTTTTTGAGGTCTTATGAAGGGTTTTTAAAATCTCCATTACAGGCATAGTGAGGGGTACACGGTGAGCTTTTTTGTTTTTAGATACATAGCCGGGGATAGTCCATGTTTTTTTATCAAGGTCAATGTCATCCCATGCCATGGCACAGATTTCTCCACCTCTTTGTGCAGTAAAGAGACGAATTCTCATATTGTATCTCATCAATGGCCGTAGAGCATCGAAAGCCTTCCAGATAGCTTTTAGTTCATCTGGGCTGAGGACTCTGTCTCTACTCTTCTCACTGCCACCGGGTTTTCTGAGTCTGTAACAAGGGTTAGCCTCAATAAGTTCTCGGTCAATGCCAATATTAAAGATGGTACTGGCAAGCGCCAGTACTCTGTTAGCCATTACAGGGCCACGTTCTGCGACTTCATCAAGTAACGCTATAACATCTCGTCGTTTAATATCTTTAGCTTTTAAGTTCTTCCATACTGGGAGCAGTTCTTTATTAAGGATACGTTGGTCTTCTTTTATAGATGATTCTTTTTTATGCCGTTTGGCGTGATATTTCATGTAGGTATCAGCAAGAATCTGGAAAGTAGGTGCTTTGAGTTGTTCTTGTCGATGTTTCTGTTTCTCTGCTGATGGGTCATTTCCTTTTTCGGCTTGAACGATAGTATCTCTTGCAACTTTACGAGCATCAGCCAATGAGATAGCAGGGTACCGACCTATGGTCATGCGTTTTAGTTTGCGATTTCCTGTAATACGATAAACACACACCCAAGTCATGGTAGTCTTGCCTACCCGTAATCTAAGCCCTGACTGAATAGTGTCGGAATATTCAATTCTGCCAGAATTGGTAGCTTTTAATCGTCTTAGCCATAATGCTGTCATTTTCTGTTTAGGCATGGCACTTTCTAATCAAACCGTAAGGATAACCTGTGGGTAACCAATGGGTAACCATCTGGCCATTGATATTCATGAAGAACTATGAATTGTAATGAATCAAAAAATTAATGAAAAGTCAAGTAGGAGCAGGGGTATAGATGGGTGGGTTTATGTTTCAGAAGGAGTCAGGAGAGAGTATGTTTTGCTGAGTGGGGTTCAGGGGGTCGGAAGTTCAAATCTTCTCGTCCCGACCATCTTAATTTAATAATTTCAGGTTGTTGTCGGTCGTTACCATCTCTCTGGTTGGTGCCCAAGCATTGTCCCGTCCTTAACATATCTTTAATTTTTTCTTCAATAATTCTTACTTTTGCTATAAAATAAAAAAAACTTTTTAGTATTCTAAAATCTAAAATAGTTGTGATCGTGTCAAAAATGACTGGTTTGATCCCCTGGTTATTATAACAGCTTCATGTGCTCTATGAATGTATACACAAAAAGGAAATTTATTCGAGTAGAGATTGTCCAGCAGGCAAGGCTTGATTTCCAGGATAACAGCTATGATCCGTGTCGGATAAATGATTTAAGCCTGACAGGTATGTTTGTTTTGGGCAACATAAAACAACAGACGGGTGATGAGTGTATAATACGGTATAGTCAAACGTGTACATCCTCGCACTTCTACTTTAAAGCCAAAGCCAAAATTGTTAGAATAGCGAGTGATGGAATTGCCATAGAGTTTGTATCAATGCCGCTGGACAGCTATATGTTATTGCAGACGACATTACTCTATGAATCTGTCGATCCTCTGGAAATAGGTCTGCAACTGCCGGAGGATTGCCCTTTTGAAATTACTATTAATATATCAAGAGAACCTGAAGATAGTGGTTCGTAAAAACCTCCATTGCCAACGGCTAATGAACGGAATCCGTGACGGCAAAAGTGTACTGAACAGTTTAATCTCTTTAAGTTGCGGGATATTGCCAGTCAGATCCCTTTCGTCACGCTTATAAGCGTTTTCTTTCTTTTTTTTAAAAAAAAAATCATAATAATTTTCAAATACAGCTTCTTGTATTATTGTGCTTGTTAATAACTTTTTTCTATGCAGACACTACCGCATATCGCATCTTTGTTATTCAAATTTATCAGCAGAATTATATGACTGACATCGGTAAGAGAAGATTTTCCAGAATAGATTATACCCACCAGGCAAGCATTAAATTCCATGGCAAAGATTATGACAATTGCCAGATAAAGGATATGAACCTGACCGGCATGTTTATTGTGGGGACTTTTATGCAGCAGCCTGGAGATAAATGCATCATCAAATACACCCAGACTTCTGCAACTTCTCATTTTTACTTTAAAGCCGCTGCCAGGGTTGTTAGGTCCGGTAGTAAGGGAATAGGTATTGTGTTTACCTCAATGCCGCTGTACAGTTATATGTTTTTGGAAACCACTTTGCTTTATGAATCGAGTGATCCCCTTGCTGTTGGTGACCAGTTGCCGGATAATCGACCCTTTGAGATCATTGAAAAACTTTCGGAAAATCCTGATAAAAATATTTGAGTCAATCTCTGTTCCCTTTACTTCTGCAGCGTTTTTCCGTTAGTTAAATATTTAAGCTTTTGCCCTATTAAAGAATACCATGAATAAAATTTTACCCCTCCAGCTATTTCTGCGGCATTACCTTGTGTTACTTTTTGTTCTATACGGCCTGGGATTGCCGGCTGATACCAATGCAGCTTCTGCCGACCAGATTAATATCGAGGTTGATGCTGTTTTAAATCAATTTCGCAATGAGGTGACGGGAGGAAGCGAATTTTTAAAAAAAGGCGAAGGTGTTTTTGTTTTTCCCAGTGTTATTAAAGGGGGCATCTTTATTGGCGGCGAATATGGCGAAGGTGCGCTGCGCATTGGCGGCAAGACGGTAGAGTATTACAGCACTGCCGCCGCCTCAGTGGGATTTCAGTTGGGCGCACAATCCAAAGCTGTTGTCTTGATCTTTATGACCAGGAATGCTCTTGCTGAATTCAGAAAAAGTGATGGCTGGAAAGCTGGTGTGGATGGTTCCGTTGCCCTTCTCGAATGGGGGGTAGGGGAGGATATAAATACCATTGACATCAGTGATCCCATTATCGGTTTTGTCTTTAACAACAAGGGATTGATGTACAATCTGACCCTCGAAGGCTCCAAGTTTACTAAAATCGTGCGCTAAACATTTTTTGAGGTTTAATCTCGACGAAAATTCTCAACACTCCATAACAGTAAACCTGTAAAGTTTCTTTATTACCTCTGAAATCATGACGCAGATATTATGGTGGATTGGTCAGTGCCTGCTGGTGCTGGCGGCATCTTTTTTTCTCATCTTTGGGATCAGTTTGTTTATGGCGGCATACAAACTGGAGGATCCATTCTCTTTTATCATGACTGTTTTTGCCTCAAACCTGATGATCCTCATCAGCGCAACCCTCCTGATAGGTTTTATTTTGCGCATGATTAATGTGTACAAGCTGATGAAAAAAGATCAGAACAGCTAATAAGATATGGGGGCTAGGAGCCTGTCGGACTTAGACATAAATCTACTGCAAATTCGAGAAATAGGCCCATATTTCCTTGGCTTTTCGTTAAATAGCACTACTATTCGTCTCAAAGCCATGAAAATCTGGTCTCAATTTCTCAAATTTTCGCTACGATTCTCTAAGTCCGACTGGCTCCTAGATTAACAAGAAGACGATATCAGGTAACCCATTCCTTGAGCCAGTATTTTTTTATCGCTTCACCAGTGAGGAGGGGGTCGCCGGCCACTGTTTCCTGTGCCTGTTTATAGCTGCCGGATGAGAAGATAATCAGTCCGTCGGTTTTATCGGCAAAAGGGCCGTTTTTGAAATAATCAAATTTTCTGCTTTTCCAATACGTGATATGCCTGCCCAGAGATTTTTTAGTCTTTTCAATATCTTCATCAAGAAAGTAAATAAAAGAATATAATTTCATTGGATCCGCCTTTTCTTATTCAATCATGTTGTATTTTACCGTGGCCAGCATCTCCAGCGCTGCAGAAATCTCTTTGGCATCCTGAGTCTGGCTTAAAAGAGTGAATTGTAAATAAAATGTTCCAACAGTCATTCTGCCCTGCATCAGGCATTGCCATTCAAAGGGTTTTGCCTTTTTTTTATTGGTAATGGAGAAATAATAGCCGGTTGAGTCACTCCCTTTCAATTCCTGCAGAGTAATATTCTTTTCAACGGTAGAAGTGATGAACTGTTTTCCCAGATGTTCGACCTGTAGCCTGACGACATCCTTATCATTGAAATCAATCGTTTCTTTTTCGTTCATCAGGGGGTCCAAGAACATTTTAAACGAATTACCTGATTGCGGAGCAAAGACAATAACCTCATTTATTTGCCGGGCAGTTCGGTTCAGTTTGCTGCGCCATAAAGAGGGGATATTAAAAATCAGTTTTCCGTATGCCGGGTTGGAGTATTCTCCCTGACCCATTTGCGGGGTATCAATGCTCCAACAGGATTGTTTAGGTTCATTGGCCATCAGCCAGCCTGGACAAATGCATTGAAAAAGGAACAATACCAGTGCCAGAAAAATTGTTTTCTGCTCATTCATGATGCCTCATTTTAAATATGTCAATCTTGTTTACATGATAAGGGCTGATTTTTGTAAAACCAGGAAAATTATCAAATTTCCGTCGAAAATTTCTACAGGTGATTATTGAGTAATGAGCAATTCATCTATTATCAGATCATTTGCCGCTGGTCGGATTATTTATAGGGTTGACTCGAATTCTTCTTGTAAAAAACTATTCCTAACAATAACATAAATTAAGGGGCTGTCCTAGATAATGAAAATTATTTAGTATAGCACCATGAGAAAAAGTAGACTGAGCAAACACAAGCAAAACAGGTTAATTGAGCACT
>NIWG01001746.1_pt1 | contig 11488 bp, 5 predicted proteins | sample 1523271 | NCBI WGS metagenome assembly NIWG01 (sample SAMN06894523, study PRJNA379456) | ciliate metagenome | isolation source: three single ciliate cells amplified by MDA sediment | place: USA: Santa Barbara Basin
TAGGACCTCCAAAATACATAAATCCTCTGGAGTCTTTCAAACTGGAACCATACAGAAATTCATTACCCTGCAAACCATCTGCAGTAGTGTAGCGGTTGAGAAAACCTTGCTTTGGGTCCGCTTTTATTAAACCATTATTAGTTGAAATCCAGAGATATCCGTGATAGTCCTGTTCAATACCATAGACAATGAGATTATGGTTTTCAAAACCAAGATTGAGACGGGAAAATTTCTTTCGCTGTGGGTCAAACTTGTTAAGACCGCCTCCTTTGGTGCCGACCCACAGGTTACTATCAGCGTCCTCATACAGGGTCAAGATACAATTTGATCCAATGCTGTTTTCAGAGTTAATGTTATGAGTAAATGAAGTGAAAGTATGGGAGTCTGGATTGAAGCGATTCAGTCCTCCTTCATAAGTACCTATCCAAAGTGCACCTGATTTATCCTCCAAGAGGGTATAGATACGATCACCGCCAATGCTGTTTTCATCATCCTGATCATGAGTAAAAGTTGTAAAATTTTCCGCATCCCGATTGAAACGATTCAAGCCATTTTCCTTAGTACCTACCCAAATCGTTCCAGCTCTAGTTTCACAAAGCGAATAGATAGTATGCCCACTGAAACTGTTAGCCCATTTGCTATTATGATATAGTTTCAGTCGATGGCCACTCTCAGGGTCTACTTTGGATAAACCAGCAACAGCAGTTCCGATCCAGGCCATGTCGTTTTGATCAATCATGACCTTCATAGCATAACTCATACTCCAAACACCACGCTTGGTATCGTCAGTCTGGTAATACCTAAAAGTACCAGTAATTGGATTAAATCTATTAGTTCCACCTCCCAAAGTCGTAAACCAGATATCCCCTGATCTATCTTCAATGATAGAGTAGATGTCGTTTCCACTTGGCCCCTGTGGATTACTTGATGCATGGCTAAATAGTTCAAAACGGACCTGATTGGGTTTGTAAATGTTGATGCCTTGTGAGTCACCACCAGCCCAAACCAGGTCTTGTTTATCAATAAAAACTGAATAGATGATCTGATCGCCAAGACCTGATGGATCTGAATCATCATTGGTATTAAAAATAAATTCTTCGGTTTGTGGATCGAAGATAGTAAGACCGCCCACTGTTGCCAGCCATAGCATCCCGTTTTTATCTTGTGTCATTGAATAAATAAAATCAGTACTGATGAGTTTAGAAAAACCGGCCATTGATTGATAATTTTCAAGAATTCCTTCAGTCAAGCTGAACTTTTTTAATCCATAAGTGTATCTTGACACCCAGAAATAATCATGATCCTTATCCTTGAGAATACACTCTATCCCTCTTGTGCTTGTGGAAGATCTCCAGAATTGTTCATTCCTGATCTCCGTAAATCGTTTGCGCTCCACATCAAACGTAGCCATCTCACCGGAACCCATCCCCACCAATAGTATTCCCGGTGAAACTTCAGATAATGCAGAAATATGGCTTGAAGGAAGACTAGTACTGTCACCCTCATGGTGGTAGTATTTATGAAATATCTGCTTGTTTTTGTCAAGTCGATTTAAGCCATCCTGGGTTCCTACCCATAATGTTTGTTGTGAATCTTCAAAGATGCAGGTAATCAGATTGCTGCTCAAACTATTTGAGTCGATAGGGTCATAGAAGAAATTGTGGAAACTCTCAGTATTTTGGTCATACCTGGCCAGACCGTTAGATTCAGTCCCAACCCACATATTGCCGGACTGATCCTCATACAAGTTGATAATCCGGTAGCCGGGAAGGCTGGTATTATCCTCAGGGATGTGTGAGAAAACTCGCATTTCATGACCATCATAGCGATTTAGTCCAAAGCGGGTGCCAAACCACATGAATCCCCGACTGTCCTGAAGAATGGAGTAAACTGCTCCTTGAGAGAGACCATCTTCAATAGTGAGGTGGTCGAACTTGAGTGAATTATTTTGACCTAAGGCAGAGAATATAAATCCCAGAAAAACAAGAATACGGAAAACGATCAAAACAATACTCCCTGGCACAATTAACTTTTTATAATTAAGAAATTCTTTGCCTCAATATATAACAATATGTGCAAAATAAAATAACGAGGTCTGCTGAACGATACCAGAAACTGACCCATGCAAGGACCCTGAGCGGTTCCTGAGTTAATCGAAGGATGATTGCGGAGCAATCGTATCGAAAGGAACTGGAATCCACCCTTGCAAGGATCTTGAGTGTCGATTAGAGGCTGGTAGTAAAGATGCTGTATTTGAGATAAACCTGTTTGGCTTCGCTGAAAACAGGTTTATCTAGAAATTATCCACAATCGTCATTTGTAAAGGTTTTGTAAAGGTGACAAATCTTGCTTTTTGAATAAATTTAGACATGAAAAACAAATCAGAATTACAACAGGAGGAAAAGATGAGACAGGTTACTCGTTTATTTCTGTCAATTATAACCTTATTGATATTGATCCCTGAATTTGGATCAGTGAGAGCCCAGGAGATCTGTTTCCCTGAGGAGCAGGAGGGATGTACAATTGGTGTGGCTTCCGGTACAGCTACATCAGACGGCAGACCAATGATTTGGAAAACACGTGACGTTAATTATGCAATCAAATCAGCAGTTTATTATGATTCGTCAAAAACATATAAGTATATCGCGACGATTTCTGGAGGTAATACAGCATATCTCTATCAAGGTGTTAATGAGAGGGGATTTGCTGTTGTAAACTCTGTGGTGTACGATTTAGCTACAGCAAGTACTGGCCTTGGCAATGGTGGATTTATAAAACTGGCACTTGGCAACTGCACGACAGTTGCTGATTTTGAACATCTTCTGGATAGTACTAATATAACTGGAAGACAAACCCGCGCAAATTATGCAGTAATGGACAGTACTGGCGCGGCTAAAATGATTGAAACAGGGGGCAATCAATATTGGGTTTATGACACCCAATCTGCTCCTAATGGTTATGTGGTACGTACAAATTCTTCTATACAAGGTAGGGGTAAAGATGGTCGTGATCGATACAATCGATCAGTTAAGCTTGTTGGTGACTTTTATGCTGGAGATAGCTTGAATTATAGAAGCATCATCCGAACTCAAATGCGGGATTTCTCAGATGGTTTAAGTAATCCGGTACCGATACCCTATCAAAATTCAACATTCCGCCCTATTGTTCCAGAATGGTACCTCTGCCCAGGTACGAGTATTTGTAATATGATATCTATTTCGTCAACAGTAGTTCAGGGTGTTTTACTGAATGAGCCGGCAAAATTAACTACTATGTGGAATATAATTGGACAGCCCGCTACTTCAATTGCTGTTCCCTATTGGCCGGTAGGTATGGCTCCGGTTGAAGCAGCTGGAAGAGTTAGATGTCCCCTTTCTGATATAGCCGAACTAATACGATCAGAATTATTTAATTCGTATTATATACCACTCTACAAAATGGATCTGGATTTTATCAATACCTATGCACTTCGTGATACTTCTGGAGCCGGGTTCTGGGCAACAATATTTCCAGCTGAAGACTCAATATTTAAACTTGCAGAGGAGTCTTTAGCTGTTTGGCGCAACCAGGATTCAATAGATATAAACGAGATGTTATCAACTGAATCCTCACTTGCTCGATACGCACTTTCTGCTTTGGAAACCGCCTACCACGAGTTAACCGGTACGGTTGCATTAGCAGAAAGCAGCCCACATCCTCAATCATATCGTTTGCTGCAGAACTACCCCAACCCCTTCAATCCCACAACTACTATCAGGTACAACCTGCCTGAGGCAGGTCTAGTAAACCTCTTCATTTACGATCTTAGGGGACGAATTATTAAATCATTACAGACTGAGTATCAAAGCAGTGGGAATTACAAGGTTCAATGGAATGGAATAAATGATGTAGGTACTCAAGTAAGTACGGGCGTCTATTTTTGTCGTTTGGAAGCAGGGCCATTTAGCCAAACGATAAAGATGGTATATCTGCGATAAGGAAAATTGTTTGATCATGTGAGGGTTGGTTTTGAATAGGTAAGGATTAGTGGCATTTATCTGTAGGGGCGGATAATCATCCGCTCGTACCTAGTGTGGTAGTGATCTATCTTGAAAGAACCCGCCTTGCTTAAAAGTTCCACAATCTACATTTGTAAAGGTTTTGTAAAGGTTTTGTAAAGGTGACAAAACTTGGATTGACCATAAATTCTACTGTAAATAATAAATTGGAGTTTTAACCGGAGGAGAGTTACATGAGAGCACTATCAAGAAGGCAAATCTGGGCAACTTTAGTATTAAGCTTCACGCTACCTCAATTGGTGTTTGGAACGATTCAGAGTCAAATCGATGCTGCAGTTGAGGGTGCGATCGTTCTAATCTACCCAGGTACTTATGTAGAGAATATTAATTTTAAAGGTAAAAACATTACCGTTCGATCAACCAATGGTCCTGGAGTGACTATTATCGATGGAAATGCTAGTGGCAGTACGGTGACCTTTGACTCAGGTGAAACAAGTGCTGTCTTGAATGGATTTACCATCATAAACGGCAGCGGAACTCTCAATGAAGATGGTCACTATGTTGGTGGTGGGATTGCTTGTCGGTTTAACTCAACACCAACATTAATGAACCTTATCATAGAGGGCAATAATGCTGTGGGTGATTCAGCAACAGGTGGTGGTATCATTTGTTCATTTGGGTCAGATGCTCTCATCCAGGATGTTATCATTCGCAATAATGAAGCAGATTATGCTGGTGGATTTTGTGCCTATGAAGCAAGCCCAACCTTACAGCGAGTTGAAGTTTACGACAACCATGGCCGCACAACGGGGGGAGGTCTCACATTTTGGACTTCAGAATCAAAGGTTCAAGAAGTACTGGTGACTAGCAACACAGCCCACTATATGGCCCCTGGAATCTGGGTTCATAAGCAGTCCGCTCCTGTGTTTAATAAAGTCACTGTAGTTGACAATAGCTGTACTTATTCAAACCCTGCATCCACCATTGGTGGTGGGATGGGTATTAGCGATGGATCAGCTCCCATCCTCATTAACTCAATTTTGTGGGATAATCATCCCAATGAAATTGAGTTTTACGCGAGCGTGGCGGCAAACCAGGTAAGCGTTTACAATTCTGATATAGACGGTGGAGAAGCTGCCGTCGTAACCAATGAAAATGGCACCGTTACCTGGGGGTTAGGTAATATTGATCTGGATCCTGTATTTGTTGTGTCACACTTTAACATAAGACTTAGCGATGGTTCACCCTGTATTGATTCTGGTATATCACAATTACTTGTGGGTGGTGATACACTGATCGATATGATTCCCCCAGATTATTGGGGTGCAAATCCTGATATGGGAGCTTGGGAAACACTTAGACCAGTGATGATTCTTGAAGTTCCTGGTGAATTCTCAGGCATTCAGGCTGCCATAGATTATGCAATTGATGGGGATACAATCATTGTGGCAGCAGGTACATACTATGAAAACATCAATTATTTGGGTAAGGATATCATCATAATGTCAGAATCTGGACCTGAGTTGACCATCATAGATGGTTCTCGGGAAGATACTGCTACTGTGCTCATCGTGAATGGAGAAAGTCGCTCAGCTGTCCTGGATGGATTCACTATTCAGAATGGCAGTGGCTTTGATAAATATGGAACTGCATCAAATGAAAGGTATGGTGGCGGGGTATGTGTTCGCTTTGTATCAAGTGCAACATTAAAACATCTTATTGTCACCAACAATGCAGTACCTAACGGTCCAGAGCCATCCGCTGGAGGTGGAATCGCTGTAGCTTTTGCATCAGATCTGTTATTAGAAGATATTCTTGTACACAACAACACTGCAAAACATGGTGGCGGATTTTTCTCATATCACGCTTTTCCAGAATTAAATAACGTGACACTTCGAGATAATCATGCTGCGGGCTGTGGTGGAGGAGCAGGGTTTGAAACAAGTACTCCCATAATTAACCACATTCTCGTGTACAATAACGTTGCGGACGAAGGTGGTGGTGGACTCTTCTTCTTGGAGGAATCCGAGGCAGTAATAAATCAAGCTACCATCTACGGGAATGATGGTGTCATTGGAGGTGGTGGAATACTGGGAATTGACGATAATGATATATATTTAATTAATTCCATCTGCTGGGGCAATTTACCCGATCAGATTGAATCATATATATACGGGGCTCCATATTATTGGATAGCGAGTCATGTTGGTATTGCCTTTTCTGATGTCCAGGGCGGTACTTCGCAGGTGGATTTACAGAGGAATGGATTATTATTCTATGAAAATAACCTAACGGACAGCCCTCTTTTTACTAATCCCTCTCTTGGTGATTTCAGTTTGATGGAAGACTCCCCTTGTATCAATGCAGGCACAGCCCAATTGATTTGGGGAGGTGATACTTTGCTTGATATTGACTCTGATGAATACCTTGGAATGGCACCGGATATGGGTGCCTATGAATATTATCAGGCTGTTAACATAGGCAACGTATCTGTTCTCCCCCTCAACTATGCACTCCATAAAAATTATCCCAACCCCTTCAATCCCACCACTACCATTTGTTACAGCCTGCCAGAAGCGGTGTCAGTTGATCTGCTCATCTACGATCTCAAGGGTCGTTTGATCAACACATTAAAATCTGAGCACCAATCTGCTGGAGTGTATCAAGTTCAATGGAATGGAATGAGCGATCAGGGCTTGGGGGTTTCAACAGGTGTATATTTTTGTCGATTAGTTGCAGAAGAGTATAGCCAGACAATTAAAATGGTATACTTGAGGTGATCTCAACCAGTTTCCGGAACTGCGTAGCAGTGACTAAACTGGTTTCAGTTTATCCTGAGTATCCTGTTTGGCTCGTTCCACTCCCTGGAAACAAGTTTATCTGGAAATCGTTCATAATCGTCATTTGTAAAGGTTTTGTAAAGGTGTCTCATTAGCAAATGCAGGTTAAATTAGAAACAATTAACTAAGCTGGAGAGATCAAATGCGATATAAAAAATTGTTAATATGTGTATCAGTTGGTATAAGTGTTTTTCTATCTGGTTGTTATGAGTTTGAGTCTATTCAGCAACCTGAGGTAGTTGATCCAGGAAGTACTTTTGATATTAACATCTCAATAGCCGTAAATATTGGACCCCAAGGAATTCCAGTTCAATCATATTATAGTCTTCTACTGCCTTCTACTTGGAGTTCATCAGACTCCTTTTCCTATAGCGATTCACTGAGCGGTATTTATGAATATTCAGCTGCTTTATCAGACACCATGGAGTCACAAGATGCAGCTCCCCTTGGTTATACTTGGTGGACCTTTGTGAGCAGCGATTCGGTCGATTCCCTAACCGCGGTACTTTCTTTCACTCAAGCAATACAGACGGACAATGTGACAGGTCTTTATTCTCTGGATTACAGATTGGGAAGCTCCAACGATCCAGATTTAAGCTTCTGCGAAGACAATGATCATTTCATCTGGGTGGGGATTGATACCACACCTATAGCGGCTGATGTGTATGTAAATCCTAATGGTAGTGATGCAAATACTGGATTGTCAGAAGCTGAACCTCTGAAAACTATCAAAGTTGCTTTGCTAAGAATAAATGCGGATAGCCTCAATCATCGGAAAATTTATCTAGCAGATGGTGAATATAAAGCCAGCACAAACGGAGAGTATTTCCCTATCTATCTATCCAATTATGTATCTCTCATTGGAGCATCTCAGGATGGGGTCATTCTGGATGCAGAAGGACAGCATATTGTTATTGTTTTGGATAGTGTCCAAGTTGATACAATCAGCAATATGACCATCACAGGCGGAACCTGCTGTGAGTACTTCAGGGGAGGGTTCTGGAGCGAAGGTTATGAGTATGGAGGGGGAGGAATCTATTCAAATCACTCAGAAGTATATCTTGAGAATCTGACCATTGCGGACAACACCAGCGACAATGGCGGGGGGATATCAAGTTACGAATCAAATCTTTCTTTGAGAAATGTTAGTATTAATGATAATGCTGCCGCCGAAAGGGGTGGGGGATTATACTTTATAGGTAAGGAGGATAACACGCTGATCATGACAGACTGTGAGTTCATCGGGAATAAAGTTTCAGGGGGAGATGGTGGAGGAGTTTACATCTCGCAGTGCTCTGTGAGCTTATCCAATGTTCTGGTTAAGCAAAATTCAGCTCAGCGTGACGGTGGGGGAATGCTAATTAGAGGCACTGTAAGCGATGTAAACCTTAGTAGTGTAAGCATAAAAGATAACTCAGCAGAAAGATCAGGTGGTGGTATAGCATTAATAAACATCAGAGACCATCTTGCACTGGACAATGTTTTAATAGCGGATAATTTAGCTGGTGAAAACGGAGGTGGAGTTATTTGCAATTCTTCCAACCTCACATTTTCAGGTGTTACTATTACCAGAAATAGTGCTGTATCTGGCGGTGGGTTTTATTACCTGGATTCCATCTCAAAACTAATTAATGCTACAATATCAGGTAATTCCGCTGCCAAGGGTGGTGGTGGTATTTCATGCGAATATTCTGACCTTACGATCTCTAATACGACTATTGTAGGAAATTTTGCTAAATGGGGTGGTATAACTCAAGTTAGGAAATCAAACGCAACCTTTAAAAGCTCTATCCTGTGGAATAATTTACCCCAAGAAGTGTATTCTTTTTCCAGTTATCAACTTGAAAATTCCATCAACTTAAGTTATTGTGATATTGGTGGAGGTGAGAATGCTATCATCACTCCCAATAATAGCAACATCCAATGGGACGAGAACAATTTTGATGCTGATCCATTTTTCTGCAATCCCTGGGAATCAGATTATCATTTAGCTGAGAACTCTCCCTGCGTTGGTGCGGGTGAAAATGGGAATGATATAGGAGCTCTTGGTGTAGAGTGCTTCACAGCAGTGGTTGGCTTGGATGAGGAGGGAGAGTTGCCAATCAAATATGCTTTGAATCAGAACTACCCCAACCCCTTCAATCCAACAACTACCATCAGCTACAGACTACCAGAACAATCAACGGTCAATCTGACAGTGTTCGATATTCGGGGTCAAGAGGTCATAACTCTTCTAAACACAGATAAACCTCTAGGTAATTATGAGGTACTGTGGAACGGGATGGATCAGCTGGGGAATCAAGTGAGTACAGGAGTGTATTTTTGTCGCTTAGAAGCAAGTAGTTTTAGCCAAACCATTAAAATGGTATACTTGCGATAAGGAAGATCTGCCGAGGATAACAATCGTATAATGCTGAAAGAGCGGAAACCGTTAAAACGGCTATACGTCACATAAGCTCCTATTAACCCACGACTTAGGTCGTGGGTTACTGACATCAGATAATTCATAGAACCGGTTTAACGGTTTATAGATCAAGTGCTTTAAGAAACTTACTGATCTTATCTTCGATCTCCTGCCACTCTTCACCTGGATCTGATCCCTGGACAATACCAGCTCCAGAAAAAAGTGAGACCCGCTCCTTCTCAACCAGAGCCGATCGAATGCCTACTACAAACTCTGCATGATCATAGCCTACATAACCGATAGGACCAGCGTACCACCCTCGGTTGAAAGACTCTTGGGTCTCAATAGCGTCGAGAGCTAGATCTGTCGGAAATCCACCCATTGCTGGTGTTGGATGGAGCTCGTTGAGCAAGTCTGCATCATTGGTGTCTGAATCTAACTCACCGGCAAAGTTTTTACATAAGTGCTGAACATGGGAGAGACGAGTGATCTGTACTTCTTCGTCCATCGTAAGTTCACTACAGTGTTTATTTAGGACATCTTCAATCATATCCACTACAATGGCATGCTCACGAATTTCTTTATCAGACGCAAGCAACGCCTTTGTATATCGCTCATCATCACGTTTGGTCTTGCCACGGGGACGAGTTCCGGCGATTGCTTCAGCATGAATCGTTCGACCCTGTCTCCAAAATAAGCGTTCAGGAGTTGCTCCCAAGAAAGCATGGTCTTTATCTGTTTGGAAGTAAAAATTGAAAGTTTCTTCTGACATTCTGCGCAACCGTAGTAGATATGCTGCCGGATCCACTGGATCATTGAAGGTTAAGATTGCTTTCCGTGCTAGAACAACCTTTTTGTACTTATCGGCAGTCATGTCTGCCAATGTAGAAGTAATGGAAGAATTCCAATCTGCTTGATTGGGAATATCCTGACGATGCAGAATCGTACGTTCTTCCCAGTCACTCAGTGTGATTTCAAATTGGATCTCATCCAGTTGGGCTACAATATCCTCAATCCGGTTTTCCTGATCAACTTGATAATAATAGTTGCATACCAAAAAGGTACCAGCTGAGGAACGGTGGAATTCAAATTGAGGGATAATGAAACGGAAGGCACCAAAACTTTCCCATTCAGGAGCAGGGTTACTATTCTTATTGAATTGAAAACCACCATAATAGCATTGATCTGGATACTTGGGATCCAACAGTGAGCGTAGCTCTTCAAAAAGTTTATGCAAATCAGGGGACTCTGACCCGGAGATTTCATGAGCGATACCAACACCAGCCATCTTGAATTCCTGATTCCGATTTGCCCAGTAAGTTTTTATTGGCGCAGACTGGCATGCCAGCCATTCCATTGCTGCAGTCGGTTCCACTTCGACCTTACAACGAATGATGCGTGAATTGTTAGAATATTTTAACTCATCACATGAGTTTTTTAGTTGGTCGAGTAGTCGATGTTTTGCAGAGGAAAGTGCCAGTGGGTCCATTTGGGAAATTAAGATTTAATAATGAATAATTAAAAATTGATGCTGCTTATTGGAAAATGTAAGAGAGTCCTTCGTTTTACTTGCTCTTTGAACATGGCGACTATTTACTGTAAAGACTGAAGGTGGGCAAACAATTTCTACTAAAAGAGTTCATTCAATTCTATCCAGATATTTTATAAATTTCCGTAGTAGAGACGTAACATGTTACGTCTCTACTAGATTAATGAGAATGAACACTCCATACTCTGCGCTTTCGGCGGTTATTTAAATTATGGGTGGCGATGGTTATAGCTAGCAACCCTTGTTTCACCGTCGTCTAAGATTAAATTCTGCCTCGAAAAGGAGGGGCGATTTGGCCTTAAAGTTGTTGACCAATGGAAGTATTGCTTTTATTTATACTTTGGACAGTCTGAAAGTAAACAGTATCAAACAAGTTCATTTAAACCTCTGGAATTATTAAATATGCCAGAATCTTTATCGAGATCCTGAGTATCCTTTAAATAAGAAATAACATAAATATGAACGAGATTCAAAAAGACAAAAAACCAATCTTACTATCAGGTATTCAGCCTTCAGGAAATCTGGCGCTGGGTAATTATGTAGGTGCTATGCGTAATTGGGTAAATTTGCAGGAGGATTACCTCGGTATTTTTATTGTTGTTGACATGCATGCCATTACCGTTAGACAAAAACCGGCAGATTTGCGAAAACGGTGCCTTTCTTTTGCTGCCCAATACCTGGCTGCTGGGATCGATCC
>NIWG01001751.1_pt1 | contig 11402 bp, 11 predicted proteins | sample 1523271 | NCBI WGS metagenome assembly NIWG01 (sample SAMN06894523, study PRJNA379456) | ciliate metagenome | isolation source: three single ciliate cells amplified by MDA sediment | place: USA: Santa Barbara Basin
GAACTTTAATTTAAGCCCTTTAGCATAACAAAAGATCATCAATAGAAAAGAAGCCAGACAGAAACGATAGACAACAGACACCATAGGATCAATAGAACCCAATTGATATTTAATCGCAAGCCAGGTTGATCCCCACGTCAAAACAGTAATGATATATAATACTATGTTTTTCATTTTGGAACGTGAATACAAGATTTTTTGATCATTATCAAGTAGTCCTTTAAATAGAATTTTATAATAATATCTTTTATTGTTTTAAAATATAATTCTTATATCAAATATTCAGTTGTGGAAGTTTTCTATTGGAAGTTGGAAGTTTTTATGATAACTTCCAAATCAAGTTAAAATTTTACACTTTTTGGAGTAATAAATTAATGAATCAGAAAAAAATAACCCAAGATTTCTCATTATCATTTCCTGCAATACGAGGGATACAAGCTGGGCGAGAATACTATGTATCAATGTGTCCACTTAAACTTTTACCGATTATGTTTCAAGAGGACATCAAAGATTTACCCCCTGAACTAAAAGCTCAACGAGAGTTAAACAAATGCAGAATTCTTCCAATCAAAAGGTATATTATTGAAAATAAAAATAATTATGTTTTTTCATCAATTGCTGCATCAATAGATAGAGAGATTGCGTTTGAAGCATATGGTGAAAATCCAATTGGCCGCAAAATCGGCACCCTGCGTGTGCCAATGGATGCAAAATTCATTATAAATGATGGACAACATCGTTTAGCCTCAATCAAAGAAGCCCTTAAGGAAGACCCGTCAATTGAAAATGAAACAATATCTATTGTTCTTTTTGTTGATTTAGGATTAACCCATAGCCAGCAAATGTTTGCGGATTTAAACAGATATGCCATTCGTCCCACAAAATCTTTAGGTATTTTATATGATCATCGTGAACCTTTAGCAAGACTCACCAATAGATTAATAAATGAAGTTATTGTATTTAAAGGAATGACAGAAAAGGCTAAAAGTTCAATTTCTAACCGATCACGTAAATTGTTTACATTAAGTGGAATTTACCAAGCAACTAAGCGTCTTCTACAAAAAGGAGAAAGGCAAGATCTTTCTCAAAAGGAAAAAGAATTAGCACTTGAATTTTGGAATGCAGTGGGGGAAAACATGCCTGATTGGATCGCAGCCGTGAATAAAAAAATTCCAACTTGCGAATTAAGAAGTGACTATATACATTCACATGGTATTGCTTTACAAGCTTTAGCAATCGCGGGAAATAGCTTAATCAAAGCTCACCCAACCGGATGGAAAAAAAAATTATCAAAAATTAAAAAAATTGACTGGGCTAGAGAAAATGCCTTTCTTTGGGAAGGAAGAGCTTTGGTTGGCGGTAGTTTAAACAAATCTCAAAAGAATGTAACTTTAACCGCAAATTATATAAAAAAAGAGCTTGGATTGTCTTTAGATCCAAGAGAAAAAGAGGTTGAACAAAACTATGTCAAAGGTAAAAACTATATCAAAGATTAACACAGCTCAAAATGATATTGATGCTGAAAAATACTATGTAAAGCTTTATCAAAAGATTCAAAACGTTTACCTGGCTGATAATCGACCTTGGGTTATTGGTTACAGTGGAGGCAAAGATTCTACAGCCACATTACAATTGGTTTGGTTAAGTCTGAAAAAACTCTCCCAAGAAAAGCTTACAAAAAAAGTCTATGTCATTTCTTCTGATACCTTTGTGGAAACACCTGTTATAGTAGACTATATTGATCGTATACATGAATGTATTAACAAAGCTGCAAGAAAACAAAATTTGCCATTTGAAGCATTCAAAGTCACACCAAAACTTGAAGACACTTTTTGGGTTAATATGATTGGGAAAGGATATCCAGCACCTTATAGTAGATTTAGATGGTGTACTGACAGATTAAAAATTGAACCGGCGAATCGATTTATAACAACAAAAATTACTCATTATGGAGAAGTTATTGTTGTATTGGGGGCAAGATTTTCAGAGAGCCCTTCCCGTTCCGGATCAATGGGAAAACGAAAAAAAATTAATAACAATTTAACACGTCATTCTTCACTCGCAAATGCATGGGTATATACCCCTATTGAAGATTGGTATACAGAGGAAGTATGGGAATATCTTATTTCAATTCCATCTCCATGGGGAAGTAACAATAATAATTTACTTAATATGTATAAAAATGCTCAAGAGGGCGAATGCCCATTGGTAATTGATAAAAGTACTCCCCCCATGTGGGAATAGCCGATTTGGATGCTGGACATGTACTGTTGTTCAAAGAGATATTTCAATGGAGTCTATGATTAACAGTGGCGAGCAGTGGTTAAAACCGTTACTTAAATTCCGAAACTGGTTAACCTCAATAGGGTCGCCAGATCTCAAAAAGGATATCCGGTCAATTCAACGTAGAAACGGTAAAATACAATATTTTGAAATTGATGGCAAAACTAAACTTATTTGGGGACCATACACTCTTCAATTCCGTAAAAATATTCTAAAAAAATTGCTCAAAACACAAAATGCAATTCAGAACAATAAACCTGAAGTTAATACTATTCTAATTTCAATAAAGGAATTATTGAAAATCAGGCAATTGTGGCTTTTTGAAGAAGGTGATTGGAAAGATTCACTACCTTCAATTTACAAAGAGATCACAGGAAGAGTTCTTGACTTACCGAAAGACGACTGGGCAGGCATGGGAGGACTTGAACTTAATATACTAGAAAATATCTGTAAAGAACAGAATGTTCCTATAAAGCTTTTAACCGAATTATTTGATGCTGAGAGGAAACAACATGGTATGAGTAGAAGAACTGAAATATTTAATGATATCGACAGAATCTTAAAAAAAGACTGGCGTTCACCAGAAGAAGTTTTTAAAACACTCGGAATCTGATTAAAGATACTTTATTTTTGAACAAGGTTTTAATTTAATAAAATGTTACTTAAAAAAATAAGGCTTGAGAATTATGGTTTATATGCCGGAAAAGTCGAATTCGATCTAATCCCCAGACCCCCAAAAACAATCATACTTTTAGGCGGCAAAAACGGCTCCGGGAAAACAACCCTTTTAGATGCGCTAAGATTGGCCTTTTATGGCAAATCAATTTTAGGGAATAAAGTCAGTAAAAATGATTATAAAACGTTTTTAAAACGACACATACACCAAAAAAACAATTCTCTGTTCTCCAACACATTTGCCAAAGTTGCTGTTGATTTTGATCATGTTTCTTTAGGGGAGTATAATAATTATTTAATAGAGCGTTCTTGGTCTTTAAATAACAATAATGACCTTAAGGAAGATCTGAAAATATATACAAACGGTGAGTTAAAAGAGAATATAAAAGATGAGTTTTGGCGCGGCTTCATTGAGGAGATAGTCCCTGAACGTTTGTCCGGACTTTTTTTCTTTGATGGTGAAAAAATTAAAAATATTGCTGAAGATGAAAAAGAGAATAAAGTATTAGCAGATTCAATTAAAACACTTTTAGGACTTGATACAGTTGAAAGGCTCAAGGCTGATCTATCTGTTTATACAACGAAAAAAATTAAAAATTCGTCTGTTACTAATTATAAAAAAGATTGGGATACGATAGAGAAAAAAATTGCAATTTTAAAAGAAGAAATTGCAATAAAACTTGAAGATATATCCAATATTCGAACAAAAATTGATGGTAACCTTGCAGATATAAAGGTTTGGGAAAATCGGTTACATAGTGAAGGCGGGCACTTCGCCTTAAATCGAAATGCTTTAAGTCATAAAAAAGCAACACTCTTAATAAAAATAAAAAAATTAGAAGAAAAGATCAAAGAAGAGTGTGAAAATATTTATCCATTCTCATTATGTCCAACTATAAATTCTTTGCTAAAAGATCAAATAAAGAAAGAAACAGAACTCAAACATCACCTGATTATTCAAAAAGAAATTAAGGACTTTGAGTCCGAAATTATTTCGGCTTTTGATAAAAGAGAAGAAATGCTCAATTCAAGCAAGTTAAAATTAAGGCAACTCGTTTCTTCTTTAGCAAACACAAGACTAAAAAAACCAAAGCATCTTAAAGGAGAAAAAGAAATTATAGGATTCTCTGAAAATGCTGCGAAACAGGTTGTCACAATTTTAAAAAATGCAGAAACTATTACCCGGGAAACAGTCAAACAACATAGTTTTGATATTGATAATACTTACGCAGAGCTGAGAACAACAACAAAAGAATTAGAAAAGAGTCCGCAAGACACTCAACTACAACCTATTTTCAAAGAATTATCATTATTAAATCGACGTAGTGGAGAGCTTCAGCAAAAAAAATATCAGTTTCAAGAAGAGATAAATCAAAAGGAATATAAGATGAAAGCGCTCCAAAGAAGCTTGGTAAAACTAATTGATCAACAAAAACTACAAAATAAAATCCAAAACAGATTATCATTGGTAAAAAGTATCCAGTCAATTTTGGATAAATATTACGATATTTTAAAAAAGGAAAAGATAAATCATTTAAACCTGTGTTTTGCAGAAAGCTTTAACAAACTGACGCGAAAACAAAAAATTATAAAAAAAATTGAAATAGATCCGGATACTTTTATTGTAACTCTTTTTGATACAGCAGATAATCCCATCCAGAAAGAGACACTTTCATCAGGAGAAAAACAACTCTATGCTATAGCAATGCTCTGGAGTTTAGCAAAGACTTCAGGACGTCCTTTACCTGTAATTATTGACACCCCTCTTGGAAGATTAGATAGTGACCATAGAAACAATTTGATCGCTAACTATTTTCCAATGGCTTCTCACCAGGTAATACTACTATCAACTGATACAGAAGTTGATCAACAATTGTATAAAAAGTTATGCCCTCATATCTCACATTGTTATCATCTCAACTATGATCAAAAAACTCAGAGTACCACACCAATAGAAGAATATTTCTGGGAGAAGCCCTGTATATGCAAGAATTAGAACTTAATAGAATTCCTTTTACAGTTGAAGCAGATAACCGACTGCGCTCGCTAAAATCAAGAACAGGGATAACAGCGAATATTCTTTGCAGATTAGGTTTCTGCCTATCTCTTGAAGAACCGGGGATGCCATCTGATTTGCCTGATGTATTTACGCAGCGTAGAGAAATTAATCGTTATACGCTTCTTGGCAAACATGACACTATATATATTGCCCTGCTGATAACTCGTCTTTCAAAAGATAATTTATCTTTAGAATCAATTGATACTGCATTCTTAGCGCATCTTCATAGAGGGATTGAAATTTTATCTGCCAGAATCAAAACTATTGGTGATTTGGTGGCTTTAAAATGACTTGAAAAATTATAAACGTTCATTCTGTTAGTTTATATCAAACAATATCTTCTTCAAAATTGATACATTTTTCAATTATTTTTTTTGAATTCAACCATTCTAAGAAATCTGTGTTATCTATGTTATCTAAAATCCTTTTCCTATCAAATATTAAAGTGCCATCGTTAATCTCATCAGACTGATAAAATGTGTTCGAAGAATTACTTAATGAATATGGAATAAATAAAGTATGAATAGGTTTTAGCCTGTAAAATCGAAAATATGCGCTTTCAAATCTTCTTGTTTCATGTTGTTTTTTATACCAGTCTTTTCCACAAGCACATTGGCCTAATATCGTCAACATATTAGGAATTTTGTCCTCAAATGGAATCCAGGCTATTAAATCCAAACCCCTTTCTTTGTTCCCTTGAATAGTTTCAACCTCTTTTTGATCAATCTCAATATTTAAATCAGTAGCCAGTGCAGAAATCTTTTCTATAGCATTTCCTTTATAATCAGAATTTTCTCCAAATTCTTTTATAATTCCCGTCCGGGGCATGATAGTCCTTAAAGCATAAAAGGAAATCGATTCAAACTCTGTTGTTAAGTAGAATTGCAATAAACTAAAATAGTTTAAATTGGAAGACAGCAAGAGAATCAGATACATTTTTTGTTTATTTGTTAAATCCTTTTTTAAAATAATTTTCTTTTGGTTAATTTCAAAAGGATATTGTTTCGAATATTTATCTGCTCGAAAGTCTAAAATACCAAATATTTCATTTGCCCATTGTTCCTCTTCATCATTAATTTCTGAATTTATAGAGCCAATCTCAGTACTTAATTTCCCACTCCCAACAGGATGTACAGGAGATATATTTTCCACTTTAAATCTATTTATAACATCTATTGAAGTAACAAAGCTGTTATTCGAAAATAAAGCTATTAATTCAATATAATCAGCATACAAATGATTTTGATTTTTTGTGTGCTTCTTTGGTTCAAGATACAAATCAGATAATTGTTGTTCAAGTTTTTCTTTAAATTCCATTATAACTCAAAGTTTTTGAATTCATCTTTTGTGGTTTTAATTTTTCTTACTAATTTTGAAATTTGTCCCAAATCATCGTTCAAGGCACTGTTAAACTTTTTAACCTTATGACTAATTCTATCAGCCTGTTCCAATTCAGTTAAAGCTTTTCTGATTGAATTCATAAAAATTCCATCTATGTCCTCAGTTAATTCATAAGCGCTATCAATGTCCAATCCCTGCTTTTCAAATGCCTTTAAAGCAGCTTCATTAGAAAGTATTTTATTCAGCTTATTTAAGTCTTCACTTTTCCCTTTCAGTCTTGTTTGGTTCTCTATATTTTTTTCAAATAACCAATGTGTCCATTTACTAAGATTGTCTAAGTCAATCTTTTCAAGTGGATTCTCACTATTTAAGTCTATTCCCAAAAATTTTACGATATTTACGCGACTCAAACTATCAGCAATATAGCCGAAATAGAAAGTATTCTCTCCAAGGCCCTTCACACGGAAAAAAGCATTGTCCTCAATTTCCTTATAAATCATAAACCCGATAAGAAGCCTTTTGACGTAATCACGCCTACTTCCTATCATCTTTGCTAAGTCTCTACAAGATTGTTTCAGAGATACATTTAAAAAAATTTTTTCTTTCATTAAGTACAAATAACGCGCTTTCTGTCGTAAATTCCATGGTTGAATTCCTGTAATATGTCTGTAACCTAAATATTTTTGTATCTCATCTTCAGTATCAAAAACCAAACAGGGGATTTCACTTATAGGCAATCCTTTGGCCTCACTCACAACTTTTTGAACTTTGCTTTTTTGAACTTTTGCTAAAGTGGGATTGTTGAGTAATTTTACTGAAGTAAGCCGTCGATTACCTTCAATTACTTTGTATTTCCCTTCATTAATACCAACGACTAATAACATTTCCCCTGGGTAAAAACCATTCTCACCAATCGCCTGCATTAATTCAATCGTTGCCGCCTCTAAAAGCATATATTCTATTATATCTGCCTCAGAGGTTGAGGTCTTTTGTAAATAGCTTGGTAATCTTGGATTTTGATTATCCAAAATAAGATTTTCAATTTTTATATATTCAATAGACTTTTGCATATTACCTTCCCTGAAAAAATTTAATATTATCAAAAAGTTTGTGTTATTTTCACTAAACAACTTATCGTATTCTTAAAATATACTTTGCTGCTGCCTCAATCCTTCAATTATCTGAGCAAGATTAAATTCAATATCAAGTTTATCCGGCCGATTCAATTGTCCATTAACCATGTAGTCTTCAAAAAAATTCTCATACAAGTATTGCATTCCACCTTCAGCATATTCACTTGCTATTTCAAGAATCAATTTTTTATCGGATAAAATCTGTAAATTTCTTTTTTTATGATCCCAAGCGATGGCAGATAAAATAGTTGTTTCAGTTTCTTGGTTTAAATTTACCCATCTGAATTTGCCCTGTTTTTTATCAAACATCTTAGAGTTCTGATTTAAATGCCCTATTGCAGCACACAGGGTAAAAAGAGAAGTCATTTGATCAAAAATGCTATCACCACCTCGACAAAGGGCATCATAAATGTTTTCCCATTTTATGTTAATATAGGCCATGGGGTTATCTGAAGACTCAGACTTTAATTTTCTCCTTTAATCTAATTGATTTTCGTTTTGGGATAAATTCATTGACCTGACGTTCTATTATCTTAGTAACCCCTTCTTCTTCTTTCTGCAATTCATAAATCTTACCCCATGAGTTTGTTTCCCTTAAGACATTGGCTTCAACTGCTGTAAATTCTGTGTCGGTTGCTAATAAAATCCATTGAGATGCCATTTCTGGTATTGTTTCGATAAGATGATCTCGATGCTTTCCAGAAAGCCTGCCAAATGGTGTATCCATAAAAAGCGGTACTTCTAAATCACCAGCAACTTGAATTAAAGACATAATAAAAGATAAAGATACTATTTGTCGTTGCCCTGCAGATATTTCGCCCAGTCTTCTTTGACCTGCCCAGTTTAAAATATCAAGCATATAATTATCATCAATACTGATGGTTTTAATGTCCTTTAAAGTTTCATTATCAGCTAATCTGGAAAAATTTTTTGTAGATTCGTCAGCTAACTTTATTTTTATTTCATCAGCAAATTTTTTATAAATACCTTTTAGCTCTAACATGGTATTTTTTGTAAGGTCTCGCTTTGCTGTCAAATTTCTCAAATGGTTTTGTTGTTTCTCTAAGACAGCAGCTTCTTTTCTTAATTTCTCTCTTTTCTCCTTGTCATCTTTTATTTGATCGTCTCTTCTATCAATTTCTATTTTTAATTTTATTAGATCTTCTTCGCATTTATTTCTTTCTTGAATAAGGTCGTCAACATTTGTACCACCTTCTCCTAATTCATCATCTAAAATCTTTATTTTAGGATTCAGTTCATCAATTTCATCATTCAATTTTTTACTTTTCATCAACAATCTGTTAAATGCATTGGATAATAAATCAGTAGTACCAGAGATTCTATTTAATTTATAAAGGATTTCTTCACTTTCTTTACCTAAACCAGATTTGAAATGTTTTTTCATAAATAACAAAAGATTTTCTCTTTCAGAAGAATGTTGATGGTCTAATGATGTGCCGCAGATACATTGCTTTGCGACTAATAACTTTTCTATAAATTCTTTTCTTATGACTGGCGGCAGCTCTCCTTTTTCACGGTGGAAATCTAATGCCTCGTGTAGTTGCTCAATAAGCTCAGATGCGACCAATTGACAGCTATTATTCAGTTGTTCAGCCAATTCTTTTTTGGCTTGATCTCTTTCAATTTCCTTTTCTTGTTTTGTTTTTATTAATTCTTGGCGTTTTTTCTCTTGTTCTGCTGTTTCTTTGTTTTCACTGATTAGATCAGAGGTTTTATTAATATGACGATCAAGTCTTTTTGATTCTTGAATATCATAGTCCTGATTAGTTTCTAACTCTTCAATCTTCGAATTTAATTCATGAATAAATTCAGTAATCTTTTGCAACTTCCCAGTGGATTTGTATTTTATATCTTTCTCAATTTTTGATATCAATTTATTTAATCCTTGAATTGCTAAATCCATTGAATCTAAATCAAGTAAAGTGCGTATTCCTTTTCTTACCTCCTCACGCCGTTCTTGCGTATTTCGCGTCAAACGTTCAATCCGTTCTCCGTCAAATAAAAAATAATCTCTTAACCTGGAGTTAAGGACATCTTGAATTTGTATTTTTATTATTTCGGGATCACTTTCTTTAGGACTGGTGTTTCCATTTGCATCAGTTAATTGAAGTTCTACCTGATTATACTCTTGAAGGATTGAACTGTTTGGCTTCATTAAGCCTGAGATGCTTCTTTTGATAACAAATGATTGATTGTTATGGCTAAACTCAATTGTAACAGAAGCCTGTATTTTCTTTCCTTTATTTTTTTTTAGCATAACTTCATTTACTAAAATAAGCCCTTTTCTTTTTTCTTCACCTCTTAATTCATCTTGAGAAAGGCTTCTGTCTCCATAAAGGCAAAACATTAACGCCCTGAAAATACCTGTTTTCCCTCTCCCATTTTCACCATAAACAACAGAAACATTTTGTGTAGGGCTGGATGAAAATTCAATAATTTGAGTGCCTTTAAACTGACGAAAATTAAATAGCTCAATTTTATGAAGTTTCATTTTTTACTCTCGCTTTTAATGCTCTCGGCATAATTTTATCAATCTCATCCACAACATGTTTAACACGAGAAAACTCTGCCATATCTAAAGCTTTTCTTGCGCTTAACAAAGCGTGTTCTGCAATCATTTTTACAGATGGATCATTAATCTGATTTAAAATTTCTTCTATCGTTTGATTATCTTCCATAGCAGCTTTTCTTTTTCAAATATTCATAGTTTATTTTAACAATCTTTATAGTCCAAATCATTTGTTTTCATATTGTAATTCTCTATATACCTCCCAAGGACGCTTTCGTAAGTAAGGAATTAAGCCTAAAGTCTCAATACTGTCCCATATCATATTTCTTGCCTCTTGAGAATTTTGTGCATCAAGAGAGAACTCTGCAAATCTAGGCAGTTCACGTAATAACAATTTCCGTGCTGTTTCTTTACCAAAACTTTCAATTGTATTCCAAGGACCTACCATAAAATCATGTATAACAGCAAACTTTTTTCCATAGCTTCTTCTCAAAATCCTGCCTCTTCTTTGCACAAATTCTCTTGGATTAGTAGAGCTTGCTAAAATATAAGCATGACGTGTTGCAGGCACATCCACACCTTGATCAAGACAACGGATAGCAACAAGACCATCTATTTCCCCATTACTAAATGCCTTGAGAATCTTTTTACGATTTATAAGGGATACATCATGAACAAACTCGTGAACTTTTAATCCAATATCTGCTACTGCTGACAGCACTTCTCTGTGCGTTCCTTTGTTGCAATACAGGAGTATATGTTGAAACTTTTGACCTTTAGCCTTTGATTAGCTTTTATGTTCATCAAGAATTTTAAGAAGGTGTGGAAGTTTATTGGTTGCTTTGCCAATTATATCAGCTCGCTTTCTTAAATAATTTTCAATTTTGCGTTGATCTTTTACTTTTTTCCCATTTTATTGTGCATTTATTTTGGATAAATACAGATATTCCTTAACCTTTTCTTCAATTAAATCTATTTTTTCAGGATAATAGTGATATGGTGTTAATGCAGTCTCTCTAATTGCTTTTTTCAGTTCATATTCAATTACAGTTTTGCCAAAATAATTGCGTAGTATATTAGTTCCTTCTTCATCATACCAACGGTCAGGTGTTGCTGATAAGCCGATTCGCCAAGTTGCTTTATTAGTTAAAGCTTTGCGATAGATAGCAGATCCTAATTCATGAATTTCATCTCCAATCAACAAATATGGTTCGCGAAGTCGGGATATCATTTTCATAAAAGCGGGCATAGATGATGTTTGATGGGTGCTTACCAAACATATATGATTACTTAGCATAGCATTAAATTCACGGATTTTATTACCAGCATCAAGTTTCCATCTATTTACGCTCTCATAACAACGTATAGGCTTAAAACCAAA
>NIWG01001715.1_pt1 | contig 11344 bp, 13 predicted proteins | sample 1523271 | NCBI WGS metagenome assembly NIWG01 (sample SAMN06894523, study PRJNA379456) | ciliate metagenome | isolation source: three single ciliate cells amplified by MDA sediment | place: USA: Santa Barbara Basin
ATATTGAGCACCTTGACCGGGAAATACAAAAGCTATTTTTTTATCTTTATACATTTTCTTTATCTCCTTTTTCTAAATTCTAATTAACATAGAACCTGCCGTCAAACCACCACCAAAAGCTGTAACAAGAACCAAGTCTCTTTTCCTAATTATTTGCATCTCTATCGCCTCAGCAAGGGCAATGGGAATAGTTGCAGAGGAGGTATTTCCATACTTTTGAATATTAACAATTACTTTGGTAGGGTCAATTTTGAGTTTTTTCCCAACACTTTGAATAATTCTACTGTTAGCCTGATGGGGGATCAACCAATTTATATCGTTTAACTCTAGCTCGTTTCTTTTTATTAGGACATTGCAGGTATTGACCATAGTTTTTGTGGCGAATTTAAAAATTTTATTTCCTTCCATATAGATAGTGTGAAGGTTTTCTTCAACAGTCTGTTTGCTGGAAGGTAGACAGGAGCCTCCTGCTTTTTGTTGGAGGAGTTTCCATTTGCTTCCGTCAGCCTCTATATGCGAGTCTATAAATTTTTCGATATCAGCCTCGTGAGCCAGTGAGTAGACAACAGCCCCTGCTCCATCTCCAAATAAAACACAGGTATTTCTATCATTCATATTAGTTATTCTTGTAAGAGTTTCTGCTCCAATAACCAGAATATTTTCATAAACACCATTTTCAATGTATTGCCTTGCAATATCCGATGCATAGATAAACCCTGTGCATGCAGCAGAGACATCAAATGCTGGAATATGTTTGATTTCCAACTTTTCCTGAAGTAAACACGCAGTAGAAGGAAAAGGATGGTCGGGAGTGATTGTTGCAACAATTATAAGTTGAATGTCAGATGGTTTTAATCCAGCATTTTTTATCGCCATTTTGGAAGCTGCTAGAGCCATATCTGATGTTGCCATTTTTTCATCTATATATCTCCTTTCAGAGATACCTGTCATTGTTTTTATCCACTCGTCTGAAGTGTCCAGATATCCTTCGAAATAATCGTTCCCAACAATTCTTTCTGGCACATAAAAACCAGTCCCGCTTATTTTTGAATAGAATCTTTTCATAATTATTTTTTTCCCTTGTTTATAAAAAATTCTTTGCTATGCTCCACAAATCCAGATGCTACAATCTCGTTTGCAAACCTGATTGCACTACAAATTGATTTGGAATTTGAACTTCCATGTGAAATAATCGAAATTCCATTTAATCCTGTTAATAAAGCTCCTCCATACATAGAAGGATCTAAAGTTTTCTTGAAATATTTTATCATTGGTAAAAAAAATAGTGTGCCAATCTTAGAGATTAAACTCCTTTTCAGCTGCGATTTAATTATTGATGATAAAAAAGAGAGGGTTCCCTCTGTTGTTTTTAGTAAAACATTCCCAGTAAATCCATCGCATACAACAACATCTGTTTTACCTTCCAGAATTTCTTTACCCTCAATATTTCCTACAAAATTGAGACTTATATCTTTTTTCAAAAGTTGATATGCTGCTTTTGTTAACTCATTTCCCTTTTTTTCCTCTTCACCTATATTTAGCAGGGATACTTTTGGTTTATCCCGTTTTAAAAAATATTTTGCATATAGCGATCCTATCTCTGCAAACTGGACCAAATTGTGTGGTTTAGAGTCAACATTGGCACCAACATCCAAAACTATTTGAGGATTTTTTTTGGTAGGAAACATTGTAGCAATTGCAGGACGATCAATATTCTTCATCCGCCCGTAAATTAATAGAGAGGCTGTCATAACTGCACCTGTATTTCCAGCACTAACAATAGCATCGGCGAGTCTATTTTTGTGTAGAGTAATAGCTTTTATGAGGGAGGAATCTTTCTTCTTCCGAAAAGATGTAGCAGCAAAGTCTTGCATAGTGATAACTTCTTTTGCATCTATAACTTCTATCTTATTTTTATCGTAATCATATTGGGAAAGATGCAAATTAAGAGTCTCTTTTTTCCCGACTAAAAGTATCTTCTCACAAAAACCTTTTTTGATAGCTTCTACAGAACCTTCAACCTCGGGAAGTGGTGCTTTATCGCTTCCAAAAGCATCAACGGCAATAACCATAATCTAATTGGACTTTTTATCCTTAATTTGGATTATCTGCTTTGAGTTATAGTATCCGCAAGCAGCACATATTGTGTGTGGTGAAATAAGCTCGTCACAATTTGGACAAGTAGTCCAACTTGGGATTTTCATCTTTAAATGAGTCCTTCTTTTATCTCTTCTTTGTTTAGAAGTTTTTCTTTTTGGTACAGCCATTTTTTCTGCTCCTAAAAAATTTTTATATGCATTTAAACCACATCTTTTTGACTGGAGATATTGTCAAGGACATATTGAACCGTCGCCTAACTACATCTATTTTGAATAAGATAAATATCACCAAGGGTTAGTGCTGCTATTGCCTCTGCTATTGGCGGAACTCTAAGGGCAATACAGGTATCATGCCTCCCTTTTATGGTTAAATTCTCCATTTTACCTTTTTGGACATTATATGTATATTGGACTTTTGAAATGCTAGAAGTTGGTTTGACAGCAGGTTCTATGTTAATTAGAATTTAGAAAAAGGAGATAAAGAAAATGTATAAAGATAAAAAAATAGCTTTTGTATTTCCCGGTCAAGGTGCTCAATATTGGCTCAAGACTATCTAGAAAACAATGCTCAATTAAAAACAGTTTTACAGGATTTTGATAGCTCACACTCAACCAGCCTTGAAAGCGTTATGTCCAATGGTCCGGAAGATGAACTTAAAAAGACTAAACTCACACAACCGGCGATTTTGTTCCATAGTATTGCAGCATTACAAACAACAATTAACCGAAATATTGGATTAAAAGCTGATTTTTGTGCGGGGCACTCTTTGGGTGAATATTCTGCTTTAGTATCAGCTGGAGTTTTAACGCTTGCCGATGCTATGCATCTTGTTCATAAAAGAGGTGAGTTTATGATGAGTGCTGGGGGAGATTTACCTTTTGCTATGAGTGCAATTGTTGGGCTCGCTCCCAAAAAAGTAAAAGATATTTGTGTTCAAGCATCAAAAGTGGATATTGTTGTTGCGGCAAATTATAACACACCGGTTCAAACTGTTATTTCTGGTAGCAAAAAGGGAGTTAAAAAAGCAGGGGAAGTTGCAAAGGAAAAAGGTGCAAAAATGGTAGTTCCACTGGTAGTTGGTGGTGCTTTTCATTCGCCTATTGTTGCAAAAGCCGGTGATATGCTGGCTGAGGAGTTGAGGGATATTAAGTTCTCCTCTCCCAAGATACCAATCGTTTCCAATGTTGATGCAAAACCGACAACTGAAATTGATAAAATCAAAAATAATCTTAAAATACAAGTAAGTTCCTCTGTTCTTTGGGTCGATAGCATTGAATATCTTCTGAGCCAAGGAGTGGAAATTTTTATAGAGTTTGGTCCAGGGAGAGTGGTGAGTGGAATGATAAAAAAAATTAACAGAAAAGTAAAAATTTTTAATGTGGATAAGTTCTCGGACATTAAAAAACTAGAGTTAAATTTGAAAAAAATTGGATAAAATTATGAAAAATAAAGTAGTTGTTATAACAGGTTCAGCCAGAGGAATAGGGTTTTCTATTGCAAAAGAATTTGCAAAAATGGGAGCAACTCCAATAATTTGGGATGTGTTTGAAGATGGAGTAAAAAGTGCTGTAGAGGAACTCTCAAAAAATGGTTATTCTGCTTTTGGTAATGCTGTCGATGTCACAAATCCAGAAATAGTTGAAAAAACCTTTAAACAGATAAATCAAAAATATGGAAAAATTGACTGCCTCATCAACAATGCAGGCATAACAAAAGATGGACTCATCCTAAAGATGAAACTTCAAGATTGGAAAGCAGTGATTGATATAAATTTAACGGGGACATTCATTTGTACTCAAAAAGTTTCACGCATAATGCTCAAACAGAGGTTTGGTAATATAATTAATATTGCCTCTGTTATAGGTCTGATGGGGAATCTTGGACAGGCAAATTATGCAGCTTCCAAAGGTGGTATAATTTCTTTGACAAAAACCTGTGCAAAGGAGTTTGCTAGTCGAAACATTCGTGTAAATGCTATTGCACCTGGTTTTATAAAGACAGCGATGACACAGACTCTCCCTTCAAATGTTGTGAAAAATTATACAAATGCAATTCCACTAAAAAAATTAGGTGATTCAGTTGATGTAGCTAATTTGTGTATCTTTTTAACAAGTGAAAAGGCAAGATATATAACAGGCCAGACTATTCAGGTTGATGGAGGACTGTTGATGTAAAACTAAAAAGTTTTACATCAAAATTGACAATTAAAAATGAATAATTTTGGAATTTGCAGGTAAAAAAAGCAAGTAGGAATTAAAATAAAAAGAATAAAAAAAATAATAAGTAGGAGGAAAAAATGGATATTGAAGCAAAAGTAAAAGAGATAATCGTAGAAGAACTTGGCGTGGAAGCCGGAGAAGTTGTGGAGAGTGCAAACTATATAGATGACTTGGGTGCAGACTCTCTGGACACTGTTGAACTTATAATGAAGTTTGAAGAGGAGTTTGATATAGATATTCCTGATGAGGAAGCAAGCTCTCTGAAAACAGTTGGCGATTCTCTGAAATATCTAAAAGAAAAACTATCATAACAAAAAATTGGTGTTGCCCGAATGATTTTTGGGCGACACCATTTTGACTAACTTTAAATTAGAGGTTACTTTATGAAAAGAAGAGTCGTAATTACAGGACTTGGAACGATAAATTCTCTCTCTCACAATGTAGAAGAAACATATGCAAAATTGTTAAACGGAGAGTCAGGTATAGATACAATAACAAAGTTTGATGTTTCCGAATTCCCCACAAAATTTGCAGGAGAGGTGAAAGATTTTAAGGCAACTGATTATTTGGACAGAAAAGTTGTGAAAAGGCTTGATATCTATACAATATTTGCACTTGTTGCAGCACAACAAGCAATAAAAGATGCCAACCTTGTTGAGGGCAATTATGAGCCAGAAAGAAGTGGATGTATTATAGGTTCTGGTATTGGTGGAATGAATACTTTTGAAGAAGAGACACGAAAATTTATAAATAAAGGTCTCAAAAGGTTGTCACCACATTTTATTCCAAAAATGATAAGCAATGCAGCAGTGGCAAATATTGCAATTGCACACAATTTAAAAGGGATAAATTTTAACTGTGTATCTGCTTGTGCTTCGTCCAACCATGCTATGGGAGAGGCTTTCCGTGCTGTGCAATATGGTGATGCGGATATTATAGTTACTGGCGGTTCAGAAGCTTCAGTAACTCCTTTAGCTCTTGGTGGATTTAGTGCAATGAAAGCTATCTCCACAAGAAACGACAGCCCAAAAACAGCATCAAGACCATTTGATATAGATAGAGATGGATTCGTAATGTCAGAAGGTTCTGCAATCCTAATTTTTGAAGATCTAAAACATGCACTTGCCCGCAAAGCAAAAATTTATTGCGAAGTTGTCGGTTATGGAGCCAGCTGTGATGCTTTTCATATAACAGCTCCAGCTGAAGGTGGAGAAGGTGGCGTCAGGGCAATTCGTGCTGCAATTAAAGACGCAGGGATAAATCCACAAGATGTGGATTATTATAATGCACACGGGACATCAACTCCATATAATGACAAATATGAAACTTTAGCCATAAAAACTGTTTTTGGAGAATATGCTAAAAAGCTTAAAATTAGTGCAACAAAATCTATGTTGGGACACGAGCTTGGGGCAGCAGCAGCAATTGAAGCACTTGCGTGTATTAAATCTATTCAAACAAATAAGATACATCCAACAATAAACATATTTAACCAAGATCCTGAATGCGATTTGAATTATGTTGCAAACAAAGCAATTGACCACAAAGTAGAAATTGCAGTGAGCAACTCACTTGGTTTTGGTGGACACAATGGTGTGATGATATTTAAAAAATATAAATAAAATAGGTTGAGTTTCAAAAATAAAATATAGTTTAGGATTTAGGTAGATTTTCAGAACACTAAAAAGTTAAAAAAATAGGAGAATAGGGGAAGATATTTTTATATATCTTGCCCTTTTAATTTTATATGAAACGATATTTAAAAAAAATTATTTTTGGTAAAAAAAAAGGGAGGGCGTCAAAATGGGAAAAATCAGTTTTAACATTTCAAAAATGCATAAACTACAAGTTTAAAGATATCTCTTTTCTAAAACAATCCCTAACACATCTATCTTATAAACATCCCAAAAAAACTGATGTATCTCCATTTGAGAGAATGGAATTTTTTGGTGACTCAATTCTCGGTTTTTTTGTATCTGAGATACTTTTTAATAGATATCCAAATAAAAATGAAGGTTATCTTTCCAAAATTAAATCGAAACTTGTATCGGAAAAGTATCTTGCTAAAGTGGCAAAAGAGATAAAATTATCTGAATATATTCTCCTGTCTGCCAATGAGATTCGCAATGGTGGAAGGGAAAAAAACTCTATTTTATCAGATAGTCTGGAGGCACTTGTTTGCAGTATATACCTTGATGGTGGAATAAAAAAAACAAAAAATTTTATTAAAGAGGTTATCTTAAAAAATTATGAAACAAAAATTAAGATGGATTATTTAAGATATCAGGAACCACCACTTTATAAAACAGTGATGGAAAAGGGACCAGATCACAACAAAACATTTATTGTTGAAGTAAACTTAAAAAATAGTGTGAAAGGTAAGGGTGAGGGTACAACTAAAAAACTGGCACAGCAAAATGCTGCAAAACGAGTATGGGAAAAACTAAAATAAAAATCTATCCAATATTTCTCCCTTTTTCTGGATGCAAAAAAAGATGTTCCTATTGCAACCAAGATTTATCGGGAAATATGGGGAATAAAAAATCGCTATTAGAGATAAAAAAGGAGATTACTTCATTTATAAAAAGAGATAGTAATCAAAAAAAACTTGAAGTGATAAAAAAATATCTATCTCTTTTAAAACCATTTGAAAACCAACTCTCTGCAATTAGAGTTTCCACAAGACCAGATGCTGTTGATGAAGGTATTTTATTATGCTGCAAAAAAAAAGGAGTTAAAACCATTGAATTGGGAATCCAGAGTTTTTCAGACAAAGTTTTAACTGCATCAGACCGAGGTTATTCAAAAATGGATGCTATAAATGCGTGCAAAAGAATTAAGAAGTTTGGGTTTCAACTCTGCATTCAACTAATGCCCTTTTTACCGGGATTTTCAGAAAAATCCCTTGAAGAGACAATAGAAAAAACTGTGGAGCTAAAACCGGAATATGTAAGGATTTATCCTACTTTGGTATTAAAAGATACCGAGCTTGAAAGACTCTTTTGGGCAGGTGAATATTCACCAGCTACACTTGCTGCTTCAATCCAAACCACAGCAAAAATGAAAACAGTTTTTGAAAAAGAGGATATCAAAGTGATAAAAGTTGGTTTACATTCAGATATAGATAAAAAATTCATTGTAGCTGGTGGTTACCACCCTGCTTTTGGAGAAATGGTAGAAAGAGAGATAGTCAAAACAAAAATTTTAGAAAATAAAAAAAAGAGTAAAACATTATGTATTTCAAAAAAAGATTTATCCCTTTTTATGGGAATGGGTTCAAAACTATTAAAAGAACTAAAAGATGTGATAGGAAATTTTAGGATATTGGAAGATAAAAACCTTAAAAAGGGGGAGATTAAATTCAAAGAAGTGGTGGGTGATACGGGATTTGAACCTGTGACCTCTACGATGTCAACGTAGCACTCTAACCAACTGAGCTAATCACCCACTCAAAACAAAATCAGATGTGAGTTATATTTTCGTCAAGATTAGAAAAATTTATTGACTGCAATGTTGAAACCTTTGCAAAAGTAATTTTGGAGGAATAATTTAAATAGTTTATGGAAGTTATATTTTTTTATTGCATCAGTAAATTGAAAGTAAGTAATCCATTTTTAAAAGATAAGTGTGTTGCCATCTTTTGTCCAAATTTTAGATTCTGAGTGTAAAACACGCCAATAACTTCAAAATTTGAACAAAATATACAATTCGCAAAGGTCTCCTTTTTTTATGTAACAAAAAAATCTACAAAATAAATTTTAGAGTTATAAATGATAACAATAAGAAATATCCATTTAAAAAACGGGCAAAAGAGTATCCTTAATATTGATGAAATTACTCTTGAACCTAGGAAAAAATATATAGTTTTAGGTGGCAATGGAACAGGTAAAACACTTCTTTTAAAACAGATTCACACAAAAAAAAGAGAGAACCTGATATTTGATGCTACCTATTCTGGCAAAACAAGAATTAAAACAGTACTAATTGAACATGAACCAGCCCTTATTTCTGAAAAAACAGTCTGGCAAAATCTTATTTTTGGTGTACCAAAGCTTAATGATACAAAAAAGTTAGAAATAAAGAGCATTGCAGAGAAAATAGAACTATCAAGCTACTTAGATGAAAGTGTGGAGCGAATCTGTTTTTCTAATAAAAAATTGGTTGAGATAGTGAGAGCTATTGCAATATCTCCAAGCCTATTATTAATAGACGACCTCAACAAATATTTCGATGATATATCTTTTATAAAAGGTGTCGGTCTTTTGCAGTTTGCAGCAACCAGAGGTAGCATTGTTTTGTGTTCGTCCAGTGAGGTCTTAGTTGGTTTCGAAAATTCATTTGTAATACAAGACGGCATACTAATAAGCAATAATCCCTCATGAAAAACAGACTATTTTTACAATCCATAGTCATACTCGTTTTGTTATCGGTTTGGTCCATTATAAATCTATGCTATATATTTGGGCTTCAGAAGGCACTTGGCTCCTCCCAAACCACCGATATTAAGGTTTTTTCCAAAAATAAAAATATTTTAATTGGTTTTGTTGATGATTTAAAGGAGTTAGAAAAAAAGAGACTCCCAAATAAGTTGTTACAGAGATTTGTTTATTTAACTTCCAACTCCCCCAAAGAAGGGGGATTTGTAAAAATTGTAAACTCCAATCTGTCAAGGATATACAACCTCCAAACAATGCCTATTTATACAAAACTAATTCTCAAAACAAACAAAAAACTTGTTGAAGAGATGGCAAATAAATACCATTTGGAGTATGAGGAGTATTTGGACAAAACCATAGCCATTCTTCCTCATATGCTACAAATCAGTTTAAACTTTGATAAAATCTCATTAACAGGTGAAAGAGAAAAATATGAAAATCTCTATTTAAAATATAGAGACGATATTCTGCTGGCACCTAACTACGGAGAGATAAAACAAAAAGTGGTTGAAGATATTGTAATAAGGAACTATTTCTATTTCTTAAATGGACTTATTGCATTTTTTGTCTTTTTGATAGTCCTTTTTATGAGGTTGGGTGTTGAAAAAGAGAATGATAAAGTTTGGAGAATATATAAAAATCTGGGTTACAATACCTCATATAGAAAAAACAAATTTTTGGTTTCAAGTCTCTTTTTAATGCTTCTGCCTATACTGTTTCATCTTGTTCGGGTCTATTTTGCATTTGACTACAATATTTTAATTCGTTATAATATGAGTTATTCTCTTGTGGTAAAAAACTTTATCTACATCCTTATTTATGAAATTGGTGTTATCTTGTTCGCAAATATGTGCGGGCGAGTGCTTCTGATAAGAAGGTTCAAATGAAACAACTACTTCCAAATATATTAACAACTTTTAGACTTTTATTAGTCCCCCTTTTTTGCTGGGCTATCTTGTATGTGAAACATCCAAAAGGAGCAATTTTGGGGCTTCTTATTTTTATTGTTGCAGCTATCACAGACTATTATGACGGAAAGTTTGCACGTGAACATAAAACAATAACAAATTTCGGTAAAATAATGGATCCAATTGCAGATAAAGTTCTGGTTTCAATCGCTATTTTGATGTTATCTATTAAACCGGTAAATTTTATTAGCATTTGGATTCTTTTAATTGTTCTTTTTAGGGAAGTTGTGGTTACTATTATGCGTGGATATTATATAAAAAGGAAAATCTATATTCCAGCAAATATCTGGGGAAAACTAAAAACTGTTTTTCAGATGATCGGGATAATCGGTGCGTTTTTATTTTATATAATATTTTTATTATTTCCGATTAACAAAGGGCTTCAAGAAACCATTTTGCTTTATATTAGATTATATTTTTGGATTACGGCTTTGGTTACCATACTTTCCGGTTTAACTTATTTTATAGGAGTAAAATATGAAAAGAGTAGTACTCATAGTTCTTGATGGAGTAGGAATTGGATGCCTTCCAGATGCTGCAAAGTATGGAGATGAAGGTGCCAACACTTTGGTTAACATATCAAAAATGGTAAATGGGCTTAACCTCCCAAACTTGGAATCTTTTGGGCTTGGCAACCTTGATAATATCAGCGGCGTCAAAAAAAGCAGTAATCCTATTGCAGCAGTGGCAAAAGCAAATGAGTGTGCAGAGTCAAAAGATTCTATCTCTGGGCACTGGGAAATTGCAGGATTGAATGTTGATACAAAATTTGAATTTTATCCTGATGGATTTCCAAAAGATATTATTGATAGGTTTTGTGAATTAACTGGTGTTCCGGGAGTGCTTTTGAATAAACCATACTCCGGAACAGATGCTCTTGATGATTTTGGACAAGAGCATATGGATACTAAAAAACCAATAGTCTATACCTCAGCAGACAGTGTTTTCCAGATTGCTGCACACGAAGAGGTTTATTCTATTGAAGAACTCTACAAAATATGCGAAATCACTCGGTTTAAGGTTTTTAGCAAAGAGGTAAATATCGGTCGTGTAATTGCCAGACCATTTTTGGGAAATTCCAAAGATGGATTTTATAGAACTACAAACAGAAAAGATTATTCGCTAACTCCACCCAGAGATACAATTTTAAATATTTTAAAAAAGAGTGGAAAACATGTTGTGGGTGTGGGTAAGATTGAAGATCTTTTTAATTTTAGTGGTCTAACAGACACATATCATTCAAAAACAAACAAAGAGGGTATTGACTATACAATTAAATATATCAAATCATTGGAAAACGACGGGCTTATCTTTACAAACCTTGTAGACTTTGACTCCCTTTGGGGACATCGCAATTTGGCAAGTGATTTTGCCAAGGGGCTTGAATATTTTGACATGCGTTTACCAGAAATTTTATCAAATCTAAAAAAGGATGATATTCTAATTCTTACAGCCGATCACGGCTGCGACCCCACAACAAGCAGCACCGACCACTCAAGAGAGTATATTCCTGTTTTAGTTTATGGCAAAAATGTAAAACCAAAAAATCTTGGAATTAGAGGATGTTTTGCAGATATTGGAGCAACAATTTGTGAATATCTTAAAGTAGCCAAACCAGAAA
>NIWG01000274.1_pt1 | contig 11301 bp, 11 predicted proteins | sample 1523271 | NCBI WGS metagenome assembly NIWG01 (sample SAMN06894523, study PRJNA379456) | ciliate metagenome | isolation source: three single ciliate cells amplified by MDA sediment | place: USA: Santa Barbara Basin
CCCTCATCCCCCAATATCTCTGAATGCCCATAGTAATCATCCAAAGGGGGGATGAGGGGTTCACTGGGGCTACTCCTGAAGATAGGACTGCGTATGTGGACTATAGAGGTTGGGAATCTGGTGAAAACGTGGCTACTGGGTACCTCACTGATAAGGCTGTATTTGAAGGATGGAAAAACTCTCCTGCTCATTATGACAACATGATGAACCCTCAGCATACTGAAATGGCTTATGCTAAAGTTCAGAAGGCTACGGGGAATAGGGAGTGGATGTATTGCATGATTTTAGGGGCTAAATACGTCAGTGGTTCTACCGGGAGCGAAGATGTAACAGTATATAGACCAATCCCGATTAGTATGGGGGAGGGGTTAATAGACGGAGACTTTGAAGTTAAAGAGTATAACCACTCGATAAATTTTGATGAAGTTTTTGAAATGTCTTACCATAACGGAATTATTACGGAGATAACTGAGCCAACTGTCTCAGTAGAGGTTACGATTGAAACTGGGGATGGGGAGTCTACCACCACGACTTTTACAAATGTTGAAGTATTTTATCACTGCCCCAACGTATCTAATACAGAAGAGGGTGTTTTAGGATTTATGGTGGAGGATGAGGTTATTGTGCTTAATGAGGGCGGAGGTTCTCCGGGCAGTTCTGATTTGAGTGTCGTAGGACATAAAAACAAATTGAATTTGTGTACGGTTGGGCGGGTGGTTCTTGTAAGTAACACATCTGAGTCCGAAGCCTTTGCTTGGGATGTGGATAATGACAGATTGATTGGAGAGTTCGGAACCTTAGCAGAAGTCTTGGAGTATTTGGATCAAGTTCTAGTCAGCACCACTCACACTTTTGCTTCGTATTCTGAGAGAATTATTACCCACTCACCTTCCAGTTACAGTTCTGAGCACTGGCATCCCGGACACAACCTTCCTAAATATATCCCGTCACTTCAGCGAACAGCGGCTTTACCGCATGGGTATCCCAGTGTTCCAACTGACTTTGCGGTGCCTCCTACTGTGCCTTACGGCAGGCAGGCACCACATGGTATTTTTCCAAGTAGGAATGTTCCGCTCACTGACCAATTGGGGGATGGATTTAATTTTAGTTATGATATAATTCAGAAGGATATTCTTGATCCCGGGGACTATAAAAGTTCTTATTTGGTTAAGACGGGGGGAGACGGTAAGCAAGAAAACTTTGATGATATTCACACTATGGATTGTACCACTGGGGGGAATGAAGGGTTTGGGAATGCTTGGGTTGCTTTTAATTACGTGCCCTATCAGGAGGTGTATTTTCATAGTATGTTTTTTTCAGAGGCACTGAAAAATGAGGCTATGACGTATGAGAACTGTCATGAGAACTTGGAACTGGTGTTGGATACTTGGGATGCGGGTACTGAATGGGACTGTATGCCCGCAGGGTACCATTATGGGTTTAGATATGACCGAGATATTTGGATTTACGGAGCACAGCATCCAGCCGAGGCTCACGAAACAGCCGATGCTAATATTGTGGACATATGGTTTACGGATATTTGGCCTGCTGACTGGACAGGTCCGATTCCAAAATTGACAGCTTGCTGGTTGGATTCTGGTATAGTAACTCTGACTTCTCCAGTTGACTTTAGTATGGCTTTTGAGTTTATCCGTATAGGGCATGATGTTAGAATGGATGATGAGACAACGATTATAAATGATGTTCAGGATTCTGGCTATCGTTTTATGGGGAAACTGTTTGCCAAGAAGAGTGTTGATGCTGATTCAAATGTCAATCTTTTAATTGAGGCTCTTCAAGAAGCGAGATTGACACATATTTACAATTATTTAGTAACGTCTTCGGCACTTAGATTCACTACCGATTGGGAGGCTATAGAGGATGCTCCTACGCTGTGGGAATTGCCTGAGATGGAGTTTAATGAGTATATCCATCAAGAGGGATACTTACTATACACCCTGAAGAGTGGTGAGCCGACAGTGGTTACAGAAGCCGATTTGTGGGAGGAGGTAGCTTCTATTGGTGCCCCAACAGGAACTATGCAAATGTTTCGGATAGTTGCGGATATGACGGATTATGGGACTATGGGGCTACGAAGAATATACTTGTCTGATGGCACCTTTAGAGAAGTAGAAGCTACACAGTTAACCTTTGAAGATGTAGTGGATGTTTTTATGACTAAGCACAGTGGGGATATTGATAGGTCCACTGATGAGGTGGGGGTGGGTGTCCTCCAAGGTGAAAATGGGCTGACATACATGACGATATTTTTTACTTTTAGACAACATAAGTGGACAGGGTTTTACCCAGTTAAAACAGCAAGTATGTTGGAATATGCTCGACTTAATTTCACATATAATGATATAGATGAACTTAAACTTGGAGTATTAGACCAAACAGATGAATAGGAGATAGCTATGTTAATTTTATTTACAGAGGTTGAGGGTGAAGGACCAGATTTACCAGACTTAAATATTGCGGATTCGTCAACCAGCCTTGATGTTCCGGTAGCGGGGATTGAGGGTTGGGACAATGATTTTATTCAGGTGTTAAAACAAAGTTATGCCCCTATGTCTATGGTTTCAGCGGGTGGTTTGGCAGTGGATGCTCAGACCATTCTGTTTTGGACTAAAAGATTATCCCAAGTAACTATCCGGGTTGAATTTACTGACAGCGGAGCCTCTTGCACTTTATACCCTGTGTACTTTGATGCGAATGATGTTATAGTTTTGGGTGAGTCTATCACTCTTACAGCTACAGCTTATCAGGTATCAGGAAGATACCTTGCCCCAGTTGGAGTTGTGGAGACCTATGGTGCACGTAAGATTGCATTTTTCACTACAGCAATATCGGCTGGGAGTGCGTATTTGCAGGCCGCAGGAGTGTAGTTTTAATATTGTAATGTGGGATATCCCCTCGGCATAGGACAGTTTAACCTTTTGTTATTGATATATTAAACTGAGGTGTGGTATAGTATCTTCCAATTAAAAGAATTGACTATGTAAGGAATGACATTATGACAAAACCAAGTGCAATAGCTAATTTCTACAGGGGTGATACTCGCAAGTATAAGATTACAGTACGTGATCAAGATACAAGTGAACCTGTTAATGTGAATGGCGGCAAACTAACCATCACTTTCAAGATTAATAAGACTGATCTGGATGCGGATGCAGTTTTATTAATTGAAACTATTGGAGTTGATAGTGGTCCTGATTATTCTGGACAAATCCTTGCTGTTCTTACTGCCGCCCAAACTGCAACTTTATCCCCCGGATTATATTATTATGATTTTCAATATGTGTCAGTCGCTGGTGAAGTAACCACAATTTTGCCTGGGGAAACTTATTACGACAAAATAAAGATTTTAGAAGACATAACTGTAGCCATCGCATAAGGTATCTAAAATGACGGATAATATTGATCTACAAGAAGTAGAGCAAACTTTAGTAGAGGTACAAGATTTCGAGAACATTACTGTTTTTGTATCCGATTCTAATTTGTCTGTCTCAGTCGTTGAAGATGCCATCAGTTCAGAAGTAATTGAAGCAGAATCTATAATTGTTAATATAGTTGAAGAAACTATAGAGACAGGTGTTATCTTATGTTCCGGTGGAAGTGGGGGCGGTTCCGCTGTAGGACAAATATTCATAGTAGATATTACTAATTCTGGAATTATTTCTGGCAAATCTTATGTAGCAGATACAGTTCCCGCTAACAAAGTTATTACTGAAGCCACTACTGATTCGGCAAATTGTACAATCCATTTCATAGCAGAAGGTGGTCCCTTATACTCTCCTATCGTATCTCTTGGTGGTGTTGTTTGCACTAATCTTGCAGAAGATAGTCAAGATACAAGATTTTTCTCAGGAAGTTTTGATGTGACAGTTACGGAAACGACAGAATACACTTTGATTACTACGTCAGGTGCAACAACGGAGGCAACAATTGTTATGGGTGATGCAGGTCCAGAAATACTAACTTGTGTAATTGGTGATTATCCCGGAGTTCAAACTGCCGCAAAAGCAGGAGATAATATTCAAGTAACTGGGACAGTAGAACCAGAAGCAACTTCGGTTCGACTTTTAAGTTATGAGGGGTTTGATCTTAGTGGGTGGATATCTTGTTCTGGTGGAACTTATGCTATCACTGGGGTTGTGAGTAGTGCTTCAGGATTACAGGGTGCAAGAGTTTTAGCACGTAATTCAGTCGGTACAGAAGGCGGTACATTTGATTCCAGTAATGATATCACTCTTGATCAAACCGTACCTCAATTTAATTATATTAATACTACATTTCCAGTAACTCAATCAGCTTTCAAAGGGGTTGAAACTGGATCAATCAATGTAGAGGTCACTGATTATTCATCTTTATTGTATTCAAGCCCTCATGGAGATTTTTCGATTGCAAATGATACAACTTATGTTCAAAATAAAGCTATTGTTTGCACAAACCCCGGCGATTACAATGATTCGAGTACTAATTATCGTATAGTGGCACTTAAAGCCTCTAATGACACAAATAGCACATACAATCGAACAATAGAAGTTGCAGATATTGCCCCTGTAGTTACAATGGTACAATCATACACACGATTGAGATCAACTGCGGCAGGGGATAATTATACTATCACAGCAAATGCGGATCAGAATTTAGCAAGTGCTCCTGATATTGGAATACCTGTATCGGGTATTTGGCAAGGAGTTGGTTTTTCTGGTGGGGCTAAAGTTTGGACAAGAAGTATTCAAATCAATGATTCCCATACAAAAGGCACTGGAGCATGGTTCTTCAATACAACCCCATTAAACAATGCAGGATTATCTGCTTCAATAGCAGGTGATGAGGTTGTTGGTGGTTTCGTTGCCAGAAATATAACTTTACCTGCTTTTGGGACTTCGGTGGATTTGACAACAGTGGTTACTGACACATCTAAGTTAAATTTAACTTGGACAGTTAAAGCAGGAATGGTATTTCAAACGATTGCTACACCCCCGCCAGTAGTAGCAGGATGGACAATAGATTCAACTGGAATTAATCCTACAGAAATTATTATTTTGGATACTTCGGCGGCGGCATCATCAAGTCAGGAAAGTACTATAAACATTGAGGAAACTGTCTGATGGCAACACTTGACTCATTACAATTTGAGATGGAAAGGAGAATTGTTCTTCTACACCGAGATACATCAATGCCTGATGATACTCAACTTGGTTATGTTGGTGATCCAAATAGTGTTATTAATGGAAATACTCCCGGAGAGACATTACTTTATAATGCCCCATCAGGCACCAAGTTTTTAGATAAGGGTGCTGATCCTTATGAGAGATATATTAAAGTACGTGATACAGCAGGTGGTTTGTGGGATACTGATGCAGGTGGGGCGGGCACAGGTGAGATAGTTGAAGCTGAAGTATTTATTTTAGATGCTACAGATATCAGTAATAGATATTTAGCATTAACATATGAACCTGCCACACAGGATGAGATTAGTTTTAATGTAAAAAATGCACCAACTCAACATTATGGTGATGATTACAAACAAGATGATACTTTTTTAAAACGAATAACTTGGGAATTGATGGATTTAGAAAGTTCTTTAGTTATTGGAGATAAGATTACAGTTACATATACACGATAACTTTTACAAGGAGATTTTAAAATGGCTAAAACAACTGCACGTTGGATTAATTTTGATACAGAGTCTTTGACAGGAACGTCTACTTTGACCGTCTTTCTTGATGGTGCGGGTGGGTTGGCTAAAACAGCTTCTGGTATTAAAATAAATGCCGCCAGTGTGACAAATGCTATGTTGACAGGCAGTATTGAATTATCTAAACTTGAAGAAGCAGTTATCCAAGCAGACGGTGGGCAAGATTTTACTGCTGACCAAAGTATGGGTACTCATAAACTGACTGGACTTCAAAATGGTACTGCTCAAACTGATGCGGTCAACTTGTCCCAGTTACAAGGGGCTGTTAGTGGATTAGATTTTCAGAATGATGTACTTGATACTCAAACCGATGCATCTCTTGATCCCGGTGCGAGTCCAACTACTGGTGATAGATATATTATCACAAACTCTGGAACATTACACACCAATTTTGGTACGATAACTGGTGTGGAAGATGATGATATAGTCCAGTATGACGGGGCTGATTTTGTTGTATCCTATGATGTCTCAGCAGAGGGTGAAGGTGCTTTAGTCTGGGATCAATCTGAAAACAGTTTTATGTTATGGGATGGTACCACTTGGGAAATGTTTGGTGGGTTGGCAGGAATTACTGCGGGTGATGGTCTTGAGAAATCTTCAAATACTATGTCCGTGGATATTACTGACTTAGTTGGAACGGGGATTGAAGATGATGGTTCTAATAATTTTAGACTTGCAACCCAAGGCAATGGTATTTCTGGTGGAGCTGGGTCAACCCTATCAGTCAACCCCGACTCGACAACAGGTGGAGATACTGCTCCTGTAACAGTTGGTGCTAACGGTGTCGGTCTTGATGTAACTTCTCTTGATGGTGACCATCTTGATATTGATTTTACACCAAGTAATTATACACCTGATAATTCACCTGCTGAAGCAACAGATGTAGATGACTTAGCCGCACATTTAAAGGGTATTGATACTGCATTGTCTTCTACTGGATCAGGAACTGCCAAAGTTGAATACGTTGAAGTGGATGCTACTATAATTTCAAATGGGTATTTTACTTTAGCCAATACTCCAGAAGCCGCTAGACTTGTTATAATGACCCCTCTTGGTGGTCCACAGCAATTTAATAAACAAGCAATCGGTAGTATATCCGTTACTCCTGATTTTGATGTACTTGATGGGGATGACGTTCACATTAACAATACTGGTTCAGCAACTGGATTATCTGAGTGTTTCGTGAGTGGTGATGTCTTGATGCTTAATTACGCCGCCGCTTAATAAGGATTTAAAATGGCAAAAGTAGCAAACAAATGGCTTGACGATATGCCCACAAATACCCTAAAAGGGAATGATACGGGTTCGGCAGGTGTTCCAAAAGATTTGACTGTTTCAGAGGCAAGATCACTTTTAAATATTTCTGCTTCTGAAACTCATTTTTATGCTAGAATTGTAACTGAAATTCAATCCGCTAATGCTGTTGTTCCCTTGATTCAATTCGATAATTATGGGAATGTTATGGTAGAATTATCAAGTGAAGGAGATATGTAATGGGTTTTCATCATAAGTCCACAGGTAGAAATAATCATCACCCATATAGATGGACAGTTGCAGATGACACAGCACGAGAAGCAATCACCACAAATGCTGATGGAACTTCCATTACTGATACTGATGGTTTGTATTGTAAGTGTTATCAGACTGACGATGATACTGAATGGATAATAATTGATACTGATCCTCTCACTTGGGAACAAATGGGTGGTGGGGGTGGTGTTGTCGGGGCAGATTACATTGGCAATATGGTTTTTTCATAAGAAGGAGAGAATATGACAACTTTTTCAAAATTAGCTTTAAGTGGCAGTACAAATGGAAAAGGGATTCCTGTTACTGCTACAGCTACTCCCGGAACTTTAATTCATACCGCTGTAGCAGGTACATCTGATTACGATGAGATTTGGTTATGGGTTACAAATATAGATGATGCTGCCGATGTAAAAATCACAATAGAATATGGTGGGGTAGCCGCAGGGGATCAGATCGAATACACAGTTGCATTTGAGGAGGGTCTTAAAATCCTCTTGCCGGGAAATGTTTTACAGAATAGTTTAGTAGTGAGAGCATTTGCCAGTACTACTGCTCTTTTGAATGTTCACGGTTTTGTAAATAGAATTGCCGCAACATGAGTAGTCGTAATAGTTTTTATAGAAGCAGAATTGTAGGGTTAGGTACTTTACGACAGATGGGTTTTGCTACCCCTTTGTATGTCGCCCCTATGACGGGTGAATATGGTGTTCTGTATATAGATGCTGAAAGTATCATTGAAGATGATTCTGATAGTGATCATATGATAAATAATTCTCTTTTACCTGATGCAGAAATGGTTATAAATATTGGTGCTGAAGGAACTTACGACACTTATCATGCTCATTATCCTTGCGTAATCAAAGAATCCGATACCTCATATAAAATGTGGTATAGCGGGTATGATAATACAAATGTTAGAATCATGTACGCAACCTCAACTGATGGGCATAACTGGTCTAACCATGCAATGGTCATAGACATAGATGTTGAGGGGACTTATGATATTGTCCATGCTTACAATCCATGTGTAATCAAAGAATCAGATACATCTTATAAAATGTGGTATTGTGGACGTACAGGAACAACTGATAGAATCTTATACGCAACTTCAACAAACGGCACCACATGGTCTAATCATGCAATGGTTTTGAATATAAATGCTGAAGGAACTTATGATACTGATGGCAATACACACCCATCTATTATTAAAGAATCAGATACTTCTTATAAGATGTGGTATTCTGGATATGATGGCACAAATTGGAGAATCCTATACGCTACCTCAACAAATGGAACTACTTGGTCAAATCATCAAATGGTAATCAATTATAATGTTGAAGGAGATACTTCTTATAAAATATGGTATGTTGGGAATGATGGCACAAACTACAGAATTATTTATGCTACATCCGCAAATGGAACTACATGGTCTAATCATGAAATGGTAATCAATATAAATGTTGAAGGAACATACGATACGGACTATCTTTACAGTCCTACTGTAATCAAAGAATCAGATACTTCTTACAAAATGTGGTATTCTGGGCATGATGGTTCAAATTACAGAATCCTTTACGCAACTTCAGCAAATGGAGTCCATTGGGGCAATCCCGATCCCAATGCAAAAATGGTTATGAATATTGGAGATGAAGGAACTTATGATACTAATTATGCTTATAAGCCTTGTGTAATTAAAGAATCCGATATTTCTTACAAAATGTGGTATACTGGATATGATGGTACAAATCAAAGAATTATATACGCAACCTCAACTGATGGTCATAACTGGGCAAATCATCAATTAGTTTTAAATATTAATCAAGAAGGAACTTATGATACTACTCAAACTGCGTTTCCTTGTGTAATCAAAGAATCAGATACCTCATACAAAATGTGGTACATGGGAAAAGATGCATCCAATTGGAGATGTATATACGCCACATCTGCAAATGGAATTACATGGACAGGACATACAATGGTAGTAGATATAGGAGACGAAGGAACTTATGATACTGCTACAATTTATAGCCCCTATGTAATCAAGGAATCTGCTTCATCTTACAAAATGTGGTACGCAGGGTATGATAGTTCAACTTATAGAATCATTTATTGTACTTCTACAAATGGAACAACTTGGACAGGGCATACAATGGTACTCGAAAGGGATACTGAGGGCACATATGATACTGGTACAATTTATGACACATCGATAATTAAAGAATCAGATACATCCTACAAGATGTGGTATACGGGTGGGGATGGTACAAATTATAGAATCATGTATGCAACTTCTGCAAATGGAACAAACTGGACAAATCACGAAATGATTGTAGATAAAAATGTTGAAGGTACATATGATAGTACAAATGCTCATCAACCATATGTGATAAAAGAATCAGACACATCATACAAGATGTGGTACGCAGGTTCTGATGGTTCAAATAACAGAATCCTTTACGCATCTTCCAGAGATGGAAGACACTGGGGTAATTTTGTTGAACTGGATTACTCAGAAAAGAAATATGGCGCTTCAAGTATGTCTTTTGGGGGAACAACTGAACATTTAAGTATCCCAGATAGTACTGATTGGACTTTTGGTGGGGATGATATGTCCATCGACTTTTGGATTAGATTTGATGAAATAGGTACTGTACAATGGTTACTTTCTCAATGGATATCTGGAGCATCTACAAGTTGGTTATTTCAAAAAACTGCCGCCAATGAAATGCAAATGATAGTAACTGGTGCGGCTACTTTAACCGATACAACAACTAGTTTGGCTGTGGATACTTGGTATCACATAGCATTTACTTATGATGGAACTACTTATAGATTGTTTGTAGATGGAGTGATCGTAGATTCAGATGCAGGTACGTACTCATTTGATGATGTCTCTGCCAGTATATGTATAGGCGGGGTGTGGGATACCACAGATTTAACATTTAGAACTGGTACTCAAGTATTTGATGGCTACATGGATAATATTCGTATTACAAAAGGCGAAGCACTCTGGACATCAAACTTTGATGTAGATGATGATGAAGAAATGTTTTATTAAATAGGGGGAGTACAATGAGTTTTTTCAGAAATAGATTTGATACTGGTGACTTACCACAATTTCCTGTGACTTCTCCTTTGTATGTAGAGCCTCCTGCTAGTGGAGAATACGGCGATTTATTTATTGATGGTGAAACTGTCATTGAAGATGAAACTGGCACTCATACTATTTCCAATACTGGTGTTACCATTAGTACTTCTGAAAAAAAGTATGGTAGTAGTAGTTTGGAATTTGGGAGTGAAGATTATCTTGAAATCACACCCTATGCCACTTTAGATTTAGATATGAGTGTAGATTGGACGATTGATTATTGGGTGTACCAAACAAGAGCCGACAGTACACATATGAGTGCCCATGATGGAAGTGGCGGAAATGATGGATTTAGTTTAAGGATTAGAGGGGACGCAAGCAACGACCTCAGATTTCGATGGTTGGATGGTGGTGTTTTAGGATTAATAACTGATATAGATGCAAGTTGGGCAATTCTTAATTCTTGGCATCATATTGCGGCAGTCAATTCTGAAGGGACTCTTACGTTTTATGTTGATGGGGTATCTATAGTTTCAACGAGTAGTATAACTGGAAATACCAACGGGGCAACTAACGTAGATATTGGACACGGGTATGCAGTTAGTAGCAACCAATGGGCAACTGATATGTGGTTTGAGGGATATATGGATAATATCAGATTCACTATGGGTGAAGCACTCTGGACAGCAAATTTTAATGTACAAAATGATTACGTAATGAAATATACTTCTGAATACACTCCAGAATACGGTAATTTATTCATTGATGGCGAAATGCCTGCCATTGAAGATGAATCAGACAGTAATCACACTGTTACTAATAATGGTGTAACTATAAGTACTTCAGAAAAGAAATATGGCGCTTCAAGTATGTACCTTCAACATTATAATTGATTACCATTTGATGATTTGACCAAGTAGTTCCATTTGTTGAGGTAGCGTATAGGATTCTCCAATTTGTGCCATCATATCCA
>NIWG01001776.1_pt1 | contig 11145 bp, 11 predicted proteins | sample 1523271 | NCBI WGS metagenome assembly NIWG01 (sample SAMN06894523, study PRJNA379456) | ciliate metagenome | isolation source: three single ciliate cells amplified by MDA sediment | place: USA: Santa Barbara Basin
TAAAAACAGTCGCATTTGGAAAAGTCTAAAACTCCTTTTCACCTTTCATAAAAATAACACAACCCGTATGGTCTAAATGTAGATGGGAAAGGATAAGGTTGTCTATTTCATTTGGATTTTCCCCGCGGCACTCCAAATTCGTCAAAAGTTCAAAATCACCAATATTGTAGATGTTTCTGCTCTTTTCATCAAACCTATTTCCAACACCGGTATCTATTAGAGTTTTGTTAATTCCATCATCAATGAAAACACATCTGGTTAGGGTCTTGATACGGTTTTTGGTGTCATTTTCTACCTTATCTCTCCACAGTGCTTTTGGTAATATACCCATGGTTGAACCACCGTCCATCCACAGAGAGTTGGCTATTACAAATTCAATATTAATATCACCAAAATTCACAAAACCAACCTAAATACCATACTTTTTACCAAATTCTTGGGCTACATAGGCTATATCCTTGGCACCGCTCCCAGAAAGATGTATCAGAATTGTTTTATCTTTTGGAAGCTCTTTTGCAAGAATCTCTGCATAAGCCAGAGCGTGGGCAGACACCAGTGCAGGGATTATCCCTTCAAGTCTGGAGATAGTAAAAAATGCATCAATAGCTTGATCATCACTAATAGTCTTATATTCAACTCTTTTTATATCTTTTAGATAACTGTGTTCAGGGCCTACACCCGGATAGTCCAGCCCTGAGGCAACTGTGTTCACAGGATCCGGTTCGCCTTTTTCGTTTTGCAAAAGATAACATTTAAACCCATGTATTACACCAGGTGTTCCAAGAGTAAGTGTTGCAGCATGATCGCCCTTATGGAATGAAGTCCCAGATGGCTCTACGCCATATAAATTTATTTTGTCGTCATCCAAAAATGCACTAAAAAGCCCAATTGCATTGCTTCCTCCACCAACACAGGCGACAAGGTTGTCAGGGGATTTCCCAGTCATTTTTGTAAACTGCTTTTTTGCCTCTTTTCCCACAACGGACTGGAAATCTCGCACCATCATCGGAAATGGATGAGGTCCAACAACCGAGCCAATAGCATAAAATTGAGTATCCGTATCTCCCAAGTATGCCATGAATGCTGTATCAACAGCCTCTTTTAGAGTTTTTAAACCTACTGATACAGGGATAACTCTCGCTCCTAAAATTTTCATTCTAACCACATTTGGATGCTCCTTTTTAATATCAACCTCTCCCATATAGATATCACACTTCAAGCCAAGGAGTGCAGCAGCTGTTGCCAAAGCTACTCCGTGTTGCCCGGCACCTGTTTCTGCAATTACCTTCTTTTTACCCATCTTTTTAGCCAAAAGAACCTCACCCAAGCAGTGATTAATCTTGTGAGCATCTGTATGGTTCAAATCCTCTCTTTTGAGATAGATTTGAGCTCCACCAAATTTTTCCGATAGGCGTTTTGCATAATATATTGGTGATGGTCTTCCAGCATAGTGCTTATATAGGTCGTTAATTTCATTTAAGAATGAAGGATTATTTTTCAGTTTGTTGTACGCCTTTGTTATCTCTTTTAAAACAGGTTCCAGAGGTGGGGGAACAAAAGTTCCGCCATATTCGCCAAAATATCCGTTTTTATCGGGGTTGTTTTTTATATTATAAGACATTAGTTTCTCCTTATTTTGATATTATTTTTTTGGAAAATTATAAATTTTACAGATGGGAAAAGGTTATCTTTGCCAGATTGAATAGGTTTTAGAGAGAATTTTTGCAGATAGAGAGTCAATTATATAAATTACATTTAATATTTTCATTTTGTCACTCTTCTATTATAATATGAAAGTTAAAAATCTAAATTTTTGTAAAATAAAAAATTGTCAAACTCTTTTTGTCTATTTGAACAGTGTTGTGTAAAGGTAAAAAAAAAACAAAAACTATGTGAAATGCCATCTTAAATTTTCTAACAAAAGAGAAAGTCTCTATTTTAAAGAAAAAAGCTGTTTTTAGGTGAATAAAGAATGCATTTTGAAGAAAAGAAAAAATATTGACACAAGCTTTAAGTGCCCACGAACTTGATTTTTGTGCTTCCGTAGCTCAGTTGGTAGAGCAACTGACTCTTAATCAGTGGGTCTAGGGTTCGAATCCCTACGGGAGTACCATTTTTTTAAATCAGACCATTATCGAAATGAAAAAGATACTATTTCTACTATTTATTATTTCACTTCTTACACCGCTGGTGTATGCAAAATCTCTTAATGAATATTTGCAATATATTGATGCAGAGATGAAAAGCAATTTTGATCTCACACGGGATTTTGAAATTACCTCATCCGATAGTCTCTATTTTGAAGAAGGAACTGCAGCAAATACAATTTCTTTTTCACTTGAGATTTTTGCGAATATAACCCGTCTATCAATAGGTGGTGGGGTTACCTACCAAGTCCCGACATTCTACTCTACTTTAGGAGATTTTGCCTTTATCCCTGTCTATTATCTTCTCAAACTAAGGCTCTTTGACAATAAAGAGACTTTTTCACTTTATGGTATATACAATTATGGAAAAGCTATCCACAAGGGTGGATCTAACTACACAAGAGAGGCAGAACTTGTTGATGGAGAATACCATAGTTATGGGCTTGGTTTTTCATTTGGTGAAAACTTTGTGATAGAGTTTGCCAACAAATATAATTCTGGGAAAAGGTCTGATGAATTATATGAAGATCAAACATACAATATGGATGTGGACTACTCCACATTTACAATCTCTTTTGGTATAAAAAACGATTTTTCCTATTTTTTTTATAACTTTTTCTAAAATAATAAAAAAATATGTTATTTGTAAAAAAATTTGGTGGAACTTCTGTTGGAAGTGCAGAAAAAATCAAAAGGATAGCTAAACAACTTTCCCAAGAAAGAACTGATGAAAACAAGATGATTATAGTAGTTTCGGCAATGGGAAAAACTACAGATGAACTGGTATATCTTTCAAAAAAAATTACAAACAATCCTGCACCAAGAGAGATGGATGTTCTGCTCTCCACAGGTGAGCGGATAACAATGGCACTTTTGTCTATGGCACTCAAAGAGGTTGGAGTGGAGTCTATTTCACTTACTGGTTCTCAATGTGAGATAATTACCTCCACAGCTCACGGAAACGCTCGAATTGTCAAAATAAAAGCAACAAGAGTGAAAAAAGCATTAAATCAAAACAAGGTAGTGATAGTTGCAGGTTTTCAGGGAGTGAGCACACAAAAAGAGATTACAACACTCGGAAGAGGTGGCTCTGATACAACTGCAGTAGCACTTGCCAGTGCTCTGTCTGCAGATAAATGTGAAATTTTCACAAATGTTGACGGTGTATATTCTGCTGACCCAAGAGTGGTGGAAGATGCCAAACTGATAAGGCAAATTGATCACAAACAGATGGTCAGAATGGCATATTCGGGTTCACAAGTGATGCACTCAAGAGCAATTGAAATTGCACAAAATTATGGATTGACCCTTGAGGTAAAATCGTCTGTAACATTCGGCGATGGAACAATAATAGGAGGTGATATAGAGATGGAAAATAAAAAAGTTACATCAATAGTAAGCAAGGAAAACCTTTTGTATTGTAAGTTTATAGCAACTTTGGACGAAATATCCATTCTATTTCAAAGACTGGGGTTTCAGGGAATTGAGATATTTGAATATGAACTTTTGGACGATGAGCTAAGTCTTGTTTTTGATAAAAAATATAAATATCAAATAGATTCAACTTTACTGGAAATGAAATTTTCTAATAGAGAAAATAAAAATGTCAAATCAGTCTCACTAATAGGTCAAGCAATCAGTTATAACTTAAACTTTGTTGCAAAAATACTTCAAATTGTCAAAGAGTACAAAACGATTAGTGTGAACAGAGGGGACAGGGATGTCACAATTATTTTGGAAGAGGAAGCAAATTCAAAAAAACTTAGCAAACAACTACACAAAAGATTTATTAAATAGGACAAATTAATGGCAAAATATATTGTAACTTCAGCACTTCCATATTCCAATGGAGAACTTCACATAGGACACATAGCAGGAGCATATCTCCCGGCAGATATTTTTGTGAGATTTCTAAAGCTAAAGGATCAGGATGTGCTCTATTTTTGTGGAACGGATGAGTATGGTGCACCAATATCCATAAAAGCGGAGAGTGAAGGAGTCTCTACTATGGATATTGTTAATCGGTATCACAAGAGTATATACAGAGATTTTAAGGGAGTTGGAATAGATTTTCACAATTTTTCTGGAACAGCAAGAGTCCCACACCAAAAAATCTCACAAAAATTTTTCTTAAATCTTCTTGAAAGTGAATATATCAAAATAATAGAAGGTAAACAGTTTTATTGCAAACACGACAAACGCTTTCTGGCAGATAGATATGTGGACGGAATTTGCCCTTTTTGCAAAAAAGAAGGAGCAAGAGGAGACCAGTGTGATGCGTGTGGAAAATTGATGGAAACATTAACACTCATCCAGCCAAAATGCAAAATATGTGGGAACACACCTATCATAAAGTCAACAAAACATTGGTTTTTGGACCTACCAAAATTTTCACCAAAACTAAAGGCGTGGATAGAAACTAAAACATATTGGAAAGAAAATATTCGTAAATTTATCCTTGGTCTTTTAGATGAGGGGCTCATAGAGAGAGCAATAACCAGAGATACAGACTGGGGTATCCCTGTCCCTTTAGAAGAAGCAAAAGACAAAGTTCTTTATGTTTGGTTCGATGCTCCTATCGGTTATCTTTCATCCTGCATAGAATATTTTGATAAAATCGGTAAAAAAGATGGATGGAAAAAATATTGGCTTAATCAAAAAACAAAACTGATTCACTTTATCGGCAAAGATAATAACATTTTTCACGCACTCTTTTGGCCTGCTGTTTTGATGGGGCAAAAGGAAAAATTTATCCTTCCACACGACATTCCTGCAAATGAATTTTTGAACCTTGAAGGTGAAAAACTCTCCACCAGCAAAAATTGGGCAATTTGGGTGGGTGATTTTTTAAAGGAATTTGACGGTGAACTTTTGCGTTATTATTTAGCAAGAATTGCTCCGGAAAACAAAGATAGCGATTTTTATTGGAAAGATTTTCAGACAAAAATTAATTCAGAACTGGCAAATGTGCTTGGAAATCTTGCAAACAGGATTTTTCTTTTTGCAAAAAAATATTTTGATGGAAAAATTGAAAAGCCAAACAAATTATCAAAAAATTCAAAAACTGTTTTGGCAAATGTGGAAGATAATATTTCCAAAATTGAAGAAAATTATTTCCAATATAAAGTTCGAGCAAATACCACACTAATTATGGATATTGCAAGAGCTGGTAATAAATATTTTGATGAGTCAGCTCCTTGGAGTCTGGTGAAAAATAATAGAGAAAAAACTGGTGAGATACTCTATGTATGCACGGAATTATTGAGAATTATATCCATTACACTTACTCCAATTATGCCAATTTCTATGCAGAAATTAAGAAAAATGATGGGTCTTGATTTAAATATCAGTTGGAATGATTTAAAGAGTCCCATTCAAACCGTAATAATCAAAAAAACCTTCCCACTTTTTATGAAAATTGAAGATAAAAAAATCGAAAAACAGATTCTGGCATTAAAAAGCGGAACAAAAAAAGAGCAGAAGAACCAAAATAGTAGTGAAGTTAGTTTTGAGGAATTCTCCAAAATAAAGATTAAAATTGCAAAAATTATTTCTGCAGAAAAGATAAAAAAGTCCTCAAAACTTCTTAAACTCCAAGTCGACTTGGGAGATGAAAAGAGGCAGGTGATAGCAGGGATTAAAAAAGATTACGAACCAACTGAACTTATTGGTAAAAAAGTTGCACTTCTTTGCAACCTTGCACCCCGCAAAATTATGGGTGAGATTTCACAAGGCATGGTTTTGGCTGCAGCGGATGATAAAACTCTGGCACTACTTGTCCCGGACAAAGATGTAAAGGTGGGGAGTAGGGTGTCGTGAGGATTAAAAAAAAATGAGAAAATTGGTGTTAATTGGAAATGGCTTTGATTTAGCTCATGGTCTAAAAACAAGATATTCAGATTTTATTTTATGGTATCTAAACAATGTCCACAAAGCTTTAATCAATACAGGAGAGTATTCAGATGAACTTTTATCAGCAACGACAGAATATGGATTTGGAAATAACCCAAAAAAAACATTTGAATCAATAAATGAGTTCTATAAATTTTATTCGATTGATAAGAAGTGGTTCAATGTAAATTCTAAAATACGATTCAGTTTTAAATACGCTTATTTTGGGGAATTATTGAAAAAAATTGGTGATTTCAAATGGGTTGATATTGAATACGATTATTATATGCATCTTTTAGTCATATATAATGCCAAAGAAAGATTGAATCAAAAGAAAATTGAAGTAGAGATTGGGAATTTAAACATTTGCTTTGATTTAATAAAAGAAAAATTGCAAATATACCTTACAATGATTGATAAAGCCAGTAAATCATTAAATTTTGAAATTGATTCTCACTTTAAAGAAATTAATGTTTTAGGAAATCCACCCAAAATCAACGATTTTTTGATCTTAAATTTTAATTACACTTCAACAATTGAAAAATATATCCCACCCTACAATCATAAAAACATAATTTACATCCATGGAAAACTAAATGATGAGAACAATCCAATCATTTTTGGTTACGGTGATGAGATGGATAAACATTATCAAGGAATTGAAGACTTAAATTCAAACGAATTTCTTAGAAACTTTAAATCCTTCGCTTATCTTAGAACTTTAAACTACCAAAAAATCACACGATTTATTGGTTTAAATCTCTTTGAGGTGCTAATAATGGGGCATTCTTGTGGAATTTCGGACAGAGTTTTACTCAATAGTATTGTGGAAAAACCAGATTGTAGTAAAATAAGAATTTACTATCACGACAAAGGTAATGGCGAAAACGATTATTTTGAAAAAACTCAGGAACTTTCACGACACTTTAAACTTGAATCAAAAGGTGAAATGAGAAATAAAATTGTTCCATTTCCAGAGTCAACACCTTTGGTCCCTGCAAGATGACTTTAATAAGAAAAATAAAAGATTATTATCAGAAATTATAAAAGGATATTAATTTGGAGAAAAAATGCCAATATTTGAAATAGCTGATAAAAAAATTAATCGAATAAAAGCAACAGAATTCAGTTTGGAAAAAGATCTTCAAAAACTTTTTGAGGAAAACTTGGAAACATTTTTTAATTGCAGATTTGTTGCGACAGAATTTTCCACAGGGAGTTTGCACAGTGGCAGGATAGACAGCTTAGCCCTTTCTGAGGATAACAACCCTGTAATAATTGAATATAAAAAGGTGGCTTCTTCTGAATTGATTAACCAAAGTTTATTTTATTTACATTGGTTAACAGACCACAAAGGAGACTTTCAAGTTGCTATGCAAAAGGCTCTACAGGAAAAAATTGAAATTGATTGGAGCGATGTTAGAGTAATTTGTATTGCACCGGATTACAAAAAATATGACCTACACGCTGTCCAAGTGATGGGAGCAAATATTGAACTTTGGCAATACAAAATTTATGAAAACAATATCATTAGTTTGGAAAATGTTTTTAGTAAGGCAGTTCCTTTGACTCATTCCTCTACAAAAGATACAGGTAAAAATCCAATAATGGTAGAAGCGGGTAAAAAAGCTGCTGAAACAAGAAAAACTGGTGTATACACCATTGAAGAACATGAGAATAAAATTAAAATTGGGGAGTTGAAAGAGTTGTTTAATGAGATTAGAGAGTTTATTATAAACTTGGATAATTCAGTTGAAGAAGCTCCCAAAAAATACTATATTGCCTATAAAACAACTCAAAATTTTGCTTGTTTGGAAACGCGAACAATGAAAATCATTCTTTTTTTTAAACTTAATCCAGATGAATTAGATAATTCAAAAAAACAAATTAGAGATGTTACAACAATTGGACATCAAGGAACAGGGGATTTGGAATTTACAATTCAAAAAAGAAATGATTTTCAAGAAGCAAAAGATTTAATTCAACAATCATTTAAAAATATCGGCGGGTAGTTTTATGAAATCTGTAAACACAACCCATTAGATTAAACTTTATGGAGGATAAAATGGAAGCACTCAGAATAGTAAAAACACTTCATTCGGATAGAATACCAGAGTTGAACCAATACCTTGGAAGAAATGTCGAAATTATTGTGTTGCCTGAAACGGAAAAGAAAAAAGTAAAAAAAAATGGTTCGATTATGGATATTCAAGGTTCCCTAAAAAAAAAAATAGATGGTATGGAGTTCCAAAATAGAATTAGAAAAGAATGGGATAGGTAGATGAAATATCTTTTCGATACAAATGCTGTTATTAACTTTGTTTGTGATATCGGAAATTTTTCAGCATTGCAAAATAAAGACAAGTATTACATCTCATTTATTACTTTTATTGAATTATCAGTTGGTTTTCGAACAAAAAATGAAAAAATAATTATCCAACGATTCTTAAAAAAAGTAAAACTAATTTTAATTGATGAAAAATTAATAAAAACTACAATTAACATCAGAAAAGAGTATAAGTTAAAATTACCTGATGCAATTATTGTATCAACTGCTATTTGTGAGAATGCTACTCTTATAACATCAGACCAAAAAATATTAAGCAAATCGTCAAAAATGAATCTTAAAACATATGACCCACTTTCCTTTCACGAAATAAAAAATGGTAAAAACTCATGAAATCAGTCCAAACAATTTATAAAATCGGACACGGTCCATCTTCATCCCACACAATGGGACCTGCAAATGCGGCTGTGATGTTCAAAAAATCTGCCAAAAGAGCAGTCTCTTTCAGAGTAGAACTTTTTGGTTCACTTGCAGCTACTGGCAAGGGGCACCTAACGGATGTATCAATCAAAAAGGAGCTTGCCTGTGATGATGTTGAGTTTGTCTGGAAGGCGGATGAAGTTTTGCAACACCACACAAATGCAATGAGATTTACAGCGTTTGACAAGTCCAAAAAGCAGATAAAGCAGAAGGTATTTTACAGCATTGGTGGAGGGGAAATTGTAGCGGAAGGCAAAAAAGGCGGTATCAAAAGAGGTGGGACTCTTTACAAAAAAAAACACAATGGCTCAAATTCTAAATTACTTAAAAAAAAACAAGATACACCTTTTGGGAATATGTTTTTGCACATGAAGATGAGGAGTTTCCAAAATATCTGGAAAAGGTATGGCATCAGATGAAAAAGACCATTGAAATAGGTTTGGAGAAAGAGGGAGTACTGCCCGGCGGACTGAACATCCAAAGAAAAGCCTGCATCTACAAAACCAAGGCAAGCGGATACACAAACTCCATGCAGAGACAGTGTTTGACATTCGCATATGCACTTGCCACAGCAGAAGAAAACGCATCGGGCGGGATTGTGGTAACAGCACCCACTTGCGGCTCATCCGGAGTGGTGCCGGCAGTTTTGTATCTGTTATATAAACTATACAATTTCCCAGAAATCCGCATTGTAAAAGCATTAGCAACTGCCGCATTGATAGGCAGCATTATAAGAAAAAACGCATCACTATCCGGTGCGGAAGTGGGATGTCAGGGAGAAATTGGTTCTGCATGTTCTATGGCTGCTGCTGCTGCATGCCAGCTTTTTGGCGGCTCCATTTTCCAAATAGAATATGCCGCAACAATTAGTTTGGAACACTTTTTGGGGCTCACCTGCGACCCTGTGCATGGGCTTGTGCAAGTCCCTTGTATCGAACGAAATGCCCTTGCAGCTTCCCGTGCTTTTGCCTGTAATGCCTATGCAACACTTTCCAACGGACACCACTTTGTGAGTTTTGACAGAGTTGTTGCCGCAATGAAAGAGACTGGGCACGATTTACCAAGCATCTACAAAGAGACATCACTTGGTGGGCTGGCAACAATGATGGAGTAGGGAATAGGGCCTGAGTTTTACAAAGATATCATCTCATATAAACATATCGCAAATTTTATGCCAGTAAAGATTTTTTGAAAATGAAAAGATTACCACCAATCCCAACATATCTAATTGCACCGTGCGGAATGAACTGCAGGCTCTGTTCCGGATACATTCGAGAAAAAAAAGGACAATTTGCAAAGGTCTCATAACTTATTTCATTTCACTATCAAAAAAACCTAAATTTCCATAACAATGAACTCATCTAAACTACAAAAACCAAACACAGTCGGTTTGATTATCATCGCATACATAGCCTTTATCTCACTGGGTCTGCCGGATGGATTGCTGGGGGTTGCATGGCCCGGAATTAGAGAGCAATTTTTCCAACCTTTAGATGCAATGGGATTTATTCTTGCTTTTGCAGTGGGTGGTTATATGTTATCCAGCTTTTTTAGCGGTTCACTTGTGCGAATTTTTGGTGTGGGTAATCTTCTTTCTGTGAGTTGTTTTGCAAGCGCAGTTGCCCTTTGGACACTCGCTACCACTTCTGTTTGGTATGTTTTTGTCCTATTTTCTGCTGTAGGCGGTTTGGGAGGAGGTTCAATTGATGCGGTGGTAAATACTTATGTTGCAAAGAACTATGGAGCAAGAACGATGCAGTGGCTGCATTCAAGTTTTGGTGTTGGGGTTACACTTGGGCCCCTTATCATGATACTCGGAATTAGCATCACATCCCGCTGGCAAATTGGTTATTTTGTTGTTTCTCTCTTCTTGGCAATTCTTGCCGCTCTATTTTTTTTCACAAAAAAGCTCTGGCGGGCGGATACTTCACAGAAAGAGGATAGTGAAAGATTTTGTGATGCCAAACTGATATCTTCACTTTTGAGTTTCCCGACAATTTTGAGTATGTTTATCTTTTTTATCTACACTGGTACAGAGGTTGGTTTGGGGCTTTGGGCATACTCATTTATGAGCATTGCAAGAGGTATTTCGCCGACTCTGGCAGGCATAATAACGGGATGTTATTGGGGAATGTTTACATTGGGTAGAATAATTGCCGGGATTTATTTCCACAAAACAGAAACAAAAAAATTGATCTATTTGTCTATTTTTACAGCCATTTGTGGTGCTGTAATTTTGCTTACAGACAGCGGCTGGTTTACCACAATTTTAGGGATTGTTATATCTGGTTTTGCTGAGGCTCCCATTTTCCCGGGGCTAATGTCCGACACACATAATAG
>NIWG01001268.1_pt1 | contig 11084 bp, 19 predicted proteins | sample 1523271 | NCBI WGS metagenome assembly NIWG01 (sample SAMN06894523, study PRJNA379456) | ciliate metagenome | isolation source: three single ciliate cells amplified by MDA sediment | place: USA: Santa Barbara Basin
CGATGAAGATGATGTGCCAGAGATTACTGAAACTCCAGTATCTAAGGTTGGTGATATTTGGTTGCTTGGTGAGCATAGGGTTATGTGTGGAGATTCAACACGATTATTCTCTCTGTTATATATTGAATCAAGTGTTGGCATTTATAACTATTATTTAGCGTTGTCCTTGATTGCATCTTTCTTAGCTGGTGTTGCCACCGTTGTTGATTTGTTTAAAGTTCCAATAGTTGAAACAAACTTATCGCCATCTTTAACTTTATTAAGACCTATCCCCTCTCTGACTTCATTAGCAGTTACAAGACCACTGTCAATGTGATATTTAAATATTTTATTATCTTCTTTTGCTTCAATTTCTGGCTCTTTAGTCGGCTCGGATTCATTGTTAATACCAAGAGCAGTCATTGTATCAGTTAGTGATCCACCAGTTTTAACCTTGTTTAGCATCTCATTACGAGCATTAATATTATCATCAATATCAACTCTAGCATCTTCTTCTGTTAAATCTGGATTATTTCGCATCAATACTTTATGCGGAGATGTCAATCCCATATCAATGGCCTGTTGATCTATTGATAATTGTTCTGTTTGTGATGCTGGGTAATTAGGCTCTACAAAATCAACGCTCATATCACCAGCAATAGTTAAGCCATAATAATCAGATACCACTATCAATAAATTAAACAACTCTTTTTCATGTACTTTAAAGTCTTGTTGTTGCTCAACGGTAAATCTATCCAGCTTTAGATTTTCCATCTGTAAAGCAAAGCCAGAAGAAGCCTGTGATGTCATTCTAAATTGATTAGGTGATACCCCGTAATTGATTGCTAGATTGTTCGCTAACTCTTGTGCAACCTTATGTAGTTGATCGTAATTAGATTGCAAATCAAGAACACTAATCTCTGTATTCTGGCCTGTTAATGTTAGGATAGATAATGGATCAAGAACTTGACCAAGCAGCTCACCTACGTTGTCGCCTTTACCAACTAATTGTTTGAAGGATTGGGTTTTGATAATGTGGTTCAAAAACGTAAGATGAACTGCCATATCAATTGTACCACCAGTCAAGTCATCACCAGTAAAAGAATCCCAAAAAGATTCATCACGCCAACCGTTATGCAAGAATACAAAAGGCAAAACACCAAATGGGTTCACCATTTCTTCGTTATCTTCTACTGGCACTATCTTATCTTCACCAGAGGATTTATCAATATAATAATGCTCTTCATCAGACCAATATGCCCAGCGTTCAGTCTTTTTATCTTTGCCAGTCATTTCAACAAAATAAGCAACTGCTTTAGCTTCGCCATTAGAATATTCAACCTCAGTTAAATGTGGCATACGCAACATTATCTTTGGTTGGCCTTTCTTATCATCCCAGCTAACCTGTATTAGAACATCATTAAATGCGTTCATATACCTATTTGCTTGAGCCATTGTTTTGTCAATTCGTAAATCATTGTAGAGTTGTTGTGTATCTTCGTTCTCAAACTCACGATCAACACCAAATGAATATACATTGCTAATGGCATTAACTACCTGTTTGTATATATTGTTGTTGGTATTTAATTGAACGTCTAATTTTAATTGAGCGAATGCTCTGTATATCTTACCAAGTTTAGCTATTACTTGATTATCATAATTGTCGTTATACATATCATAACGCTTCTTAAATTTATCAAGTCTTGTATTATCTGTCGTTAAATATTGATTACTTCTAATATCATTTTTCGTAAAGTTATCTATTCTCATTAATACCTCGCATAAAGTGCTTTAGGCTTGAATAGCCTATGCTCATATTCAATATAATAGCCAACACTATCTGAAGCATGGCTCAAGTCTTGGTTGGACTTGTCAACTTCACCCTTGTCGTTATAAGACATCTGCTCTAAGTCATTAATCAGATGATTATTTCTTTCGCATATTAGTATATTAACATCTCCTTTCCCATTACGCAACATTGAATTAACTGTATTTATTCTATCTTGTACTCGTGGGTTTGCTGTTTTAATCCTCATTTTATTCCATCCAGCATCTCTGATAATATCGTAATTAGTTATAGCCGTACCTTGTGAACGTGCTTTGCCAGACGCATCACCATAAATTGTTGCAGAAAATAATGCTGCCCCAAGATAACTAAACTTTTCTTTTAAATAATCAAGTGAATCAATTAATGGTTTATTTTTAACAATCGCATTATCAATTACAACAACCTTACCATCTATTATTTGGATTAAATATATAGCATTATATGGGTTAATATTAAAATCAAATGATATTATTAACGGTAGTGTTGTATTAATATCCATATTACCGACCACGTGAACATCACGATCAAAGCAATGATAAACAGCAGAGCCGTTGACATTAACAAACTCACCCAACAAATACTGCTCCAGCAATCTTTCATCATAATCTTCTCTTAATGTTTCAATATAATTATCTGGCAAGTGAGGGTTATCCATTGTCCTCGCTCTAATTAATTTATATTTATCTGATTCATTAGTAACGAACCTATCATAAAACCATCTGTATCCTTCGGGTGTTCCAACTACATCTACTTGATTAGGTTTACCATCTGGTAATTTTGCTCTATTTCTGGCCAATATCTGTTTGAATGCTTTACTCATCTTCAGCTTGGGTAATATATCGCACTCATCTATTAAGGAATAACCGACCTCATAACCAATAATCATCTCTGGCTCAGACATATTTCTAAAGATAATTGAACCAAAGTCTTTAATAATCAATTCCTTATCTGATTTATTTAATTGATAATACAGACCTAACTCCTCACACATCTCTGGAAACTTCTCAAACGCAATATCTCTAATGTGCGGATACGTTGGTAGATAATAAGCCACCTTAACCGTTGGGTATTGTAATTTCTTGATGATTGTTTTAAGCGTTCCAGCGTATGATTTACCCGCACCAAATCCAGCTACCAAACCTGTTGATGGTGCTTTAGATTTAACAAATTCTCTTTGATGTGGTAATACACTAACCTCTTTAATCATCTATTAGTTTAATGCCAGATATACTCTGGACGTTGTGATCTATTTCTTTCTTATCTGTTTGATCAAGCATATTCTTACCGAGCCATATTTGCATAGTAGGATTGCCGCCAGTAGCGGTTTTCCATTGAACACGTCTTAACGATGCTTTTCCAGATAGTGCCTTTTGTGGCAAATACTCCGAAAAAATCATACCTTTTTCACGCTTACAAGCCGTCTGTAAAGTGTCGTAATGAATGTCTAATACACTAGCAATTTCCTCGCCAGTACATTGAATCTTGCACATTCCATCGACCTTATCCCAGTCAATCTCAATTAGTGGTCTACCTTTCTTTTTTTCAGTCATTGCTAACCTCTATAAATTCATCACCAGTTTCAGCGTGTATTGCTTTCTTGCCAGTATATTCTTGCCATCTTTTAATAATCACATCTACATACTGACCTTGTAATTCCATTGTGTAACACTTTCGGTTTGTTTTCTCAGCACCAATAAGCGTAGAACCAGAACCACCAAATGGTTCAATACATAGCCCATCTTTTGGCAAACTTGATTTCATTACCCTTTCCATCATCTCAACTGGCTTAGGTGTTGCGTGTCCGTGCCTATCGTTACCGTGTACTCTGTTCACTTTCCAAACATCTCGCATTTCATCGTGTGCGTTATCAAAATAAGCACGTGTTCCATAAAACTCACGCTTCAAATCATCATACTCACGCTTCAAATCATCATACTCACGCTTAAAAGCATCGCCATTAGCTTGTCTTTGTATCGCCTTATAATGTTCCTCTGTTGGGAATGCCCATTGTGATGTAGTCCAATAATGTGTGTGTGATGAGTTAGTAACCGCTTTTATTTGGTCATTAGTTAATCCAGACTTCTTCTTTTCATTAACTAAATAATTACGAATTGAATCCCAGCCAGTCCAGTAATTATCAGAATTATTATTAAAACCCTGCTCACCAAGCATAAAAAATAAGCATCTTTCTGTTACTGGTGGATAACTTCTATATCCATCAGATCCTATACCTTGACCACCCTCTTTTTCCCAAACGATTTCGTTACGCATTGTAAGTCTTTCGCTATTCTTTAATCCGCCCTCATACCATAAACGCCATAAATCTTCAGCATTGCCCCAGATATAAGCAGAGCCATTATCTTCAACTGCTGTTCTAAATGCTTTCCACCAGTCCATCTGAAACTCATCTAACTTCTCACGGTATAAATTATCGTTAGCAACTCCATCGCCCTCTTTACCCATTCCATAAGGTGGATCAGCGTGTAATAATTGAGCCTTTTCACCATTCATCAATAAAGCAACATCACCAGCGTTAGTTGAATCTCCACACATAACCCTATGCTCACCAAGCAACCAAATATCACCAACCTTAGATACTGGAGTTTCAGTAATCTCTGGCACATCATCTTCATCGACCCCAGTCCTCTAATGAATCAGCATCCCAATCATTAGCTAATAAGTCCCAATCCCATTCACCAAAGCCAACGTTATCTTTAATAATAAACTCACGCTGTTGTTCTTCGGTTAAATCAGAGGCCTTTATAACTGGCACTTCTTTTAATCCAGCTTCTTTACACGCTTTAAGTCGCATATTACCGCCAAGCACTATCATGTCATCATTAACAACAATCGGTCTTATATCTAGCATTTGAGGAAAGTCTTTTATTGATTTGACTAATTTAATAAATTTATCATCTTTCAATATGCGTGGGTTGTTCGGGTTACGCTTAATTTTATTTAGTTTAGTTTGAATTGTATTCATAACTCTCTAACACTCATTTCTACTTTACCGCCTTTAAATATTCCCTCTCTGCTGATAGCTAATAAATCAATTTGCTCATCATCATGCCATATAATGCCAGTCAATGAATCAAGTAATGCTTTAGAATAATTATCAATATCTCGCCTTCTTCTATCTGGCATATATAACATTATTTGCACCATTAATCTAGCATCTTCTTTACATTGATTAACATCAATTAAACCGATAACACGCTGTTTATATTCTCGGCCAATCTTTGATAATATTGACGTACATATCTTACCGCGAGGTATAGATCTATAACAAGAATTAACGCTTGGTGGGAATGGTAACATTAAATCAGTCTGATATTTTCGCATTTAATGTTATGCCATTATTATCACCAAAGTAGTTAGAGATACCATATATCGCCCAATGAATAGTCGGTAAGTCTTGGTTGATTCGATAATCTAGGCCTTGAACTGTAATGCCTAACATATCTGCAACCTTTTTATTTGTTAATCCTAGAGATTTAATCTCGCCTTTTATTGAGTGATATTTAATATTCATTTCATTATTTTAACATTTCTTTAGGGTAACTGTCCACTTACTAATTTGTGAATTTCATTATCATCAAATGTTGTATTAATCTTGTACCATTGTTTAGCGTGATATTTCATAATAGATGGAACATTCCTATTAAAAAAGAATTTAAACTTATGTTTTGGATCAGCTTTTTCCCATTCACCAAACCAGTCATGTTCTTCTTTCTTTTCCTCGTGTGCTAATTGTCGGTGTTGTATGTCCGATGTATTACGCCTTAGAATCGCCATAAACTGGCCAACAAGCGGAGGTTTGCCATTATGGTCGGCATCCCATTCATGTATAGCTTTATCAATCAAATCTGGCGTTAATGCTGCCAATGTTATTTGTGATAGTTCCTTTGCCCAAAGGTTAAGAACTACCTCTCTTGGGTTTGATTTAGCAGATGCCCAGTTATACCGTACCTCAAATTCACCAATAAGCCTTGCTGCTATTTGTAAGTATTCTATTCTCATTGTATTGCCCTCTTTTGGTTTAGCATTATAACATTACCATCCTTATCCCAAGGGGAAGGTGATTCATGTGCTATCTGTGCAAATGATTTTTCTGTCTTTTCTACTGGCTTTACCCAACCTTTGCGGACATAATTTCTAAATCCAGAGTCTAAATCTTTAAATGGTTTATCTCTGTTCCTAGCTTGATCTTTAAAATCTTCAACTAATAAATCAATATCAGCATTAGGATGTAATTCTTTAACAGTATTAATTGAAGTCGGATTAGGTGTATATATATCTATATTCTTTCTTCCTTCTACCTTATTCCTTCTTCCTTCTACCTTAGGGGTTTCTATGGGGGTCCCTATGGGGGTCCCTATGGGGGTCCCTATGGGGTTATTGGGCCTACCCCCTAACTTGCCATATTCCTTGCCCCTGTAGCCTTTTATCCATTTTTTATAATTGGCTTCTAATTGAGGTTTAATTAATGTAAATATTGCTTTAGGGATTTTATCGAGTTTTATTGATTGATGATTTAAGCCGAATAAACAAATGGCATCGTAAACTTTTAATCTATCTTCATCTTCTAATTCATGAATAGCTTCATAAAAACTGCGGTAGAAGATCAAAGAATCTTTTTGTGGTTTTTTTGGCATTTTACTGCTCCTATATAATTAACAATCCCTTCATAGATTGGGTGAGCCGCTAAACCCACCCTGTTAATTACCTATGGAGGTAGCACCATTATAAACTAATAATGCTTGGTTGATAATTATTATATAAATAGATTAAAGATTTCTTGCATTTATTAAATTGATAGTTTATACTGGAGGCACTTTAAACAAAAACGGAGAAATAAAATGAAAGGCAAAAACTATCGCACACAACAGGAATTTATCAATTCAGAGTTGTATCGTATCGGACTTATATCCGACAGGGGTAAACGTGTTGGTCAATATTATAGTCTTAGAGATAAATTAAATGCAGAGGCCAGACAATGGGGCGGACATTACCAAGGTGTTGGCAAGGCTTGTAAAGAGGGATGCATGAAAATATGCCAACTGGTTGAGAGTGTATAAAATTTACTTTAAACAAAAACGGAGAAATAAAATGAGTACAGAAACTAAAGAATATTTTGCAGAATCGGATAATTACCAAGATAATCATGATTACTACAAAGATGAACAATTACTAGCGTTCTTATCAGAAGCCAATGATCTTATTATAAAGTTTGAGCATTGCATTGATGATGAAACCTCACGCTTACATATCAATGATTCTTATGTTGTTGCAGAAGGCATCAAAAGAATATTATCATTATCTGCATGGGATTACACAATTGAAGTTGAAGGTAAATATCAAAATTATGATATAACACTTGAATATGATTTTATTGAGGAAGCTAAAGAGTTATTACACGAAACTCTTGGCTTAACAATATAGGAGCTATACATGAACTGGAAAATAAATAGATCAATTAACTACTGGCTCTGGACTAAAGGGTGGGCAGATCGTAAGCAATATCCACGCAAAAAGAACACGCCATCATATCTTGAGAATGTTCAAGTATTCAAATATCCGCACTCTAAACGCAATTACTTCTTATTAGGATTCGCATTTGGATTAGTGCCTTATATCACACACATGCAAGGATGGTTAAAATGAGTAAAATTAAAAACGCATTTCATGATCAAATAATAGAATCCCAATCCCAAAATGAGGATTACGGGCAGTTTGAGGAGTATTGTAATACCAACCCTAGGGGTAAGGTAGAAAAGTCGCTAGAAAGTACCCTAGCCTTCGCGAGAGAGTATATGAAGAGCGATGCGTTCGCTAAAGAATGGTGTAAATTTTGTAAACAATTAAAGGAGAAGAAATAAATGAGTACAGACTATATTTTAAATAATTCAGAAGGTTTAGTCAGCGAATGCTGTGGTGGTCTTATGCAAGAGGATTTAGATCGCTGTCCAGTATGTTTTGATAACTGTACTGGGGTTGCTGTTGAAGATGAGCCTGAATCTTTTATTGAACATGGTAATCGAGTGGCTAAAACAGTAAAAACAACGAATTTAAAGAATATATTAAAAAGGGGAAAAAATAATGTTTGATATATTACTTGGTGCGGCATTGGTTTGGTGGGCGTTTTTAATCATCTATCTGCTAGATATAGATTAAAGATTTGGTGTATAATTAATATACTTTTTTCAAAAACAGGAGTAAAAAATGACAAAGTTAAAAACAACTGATATTGGCCGAGGAAAAAAATATGTTCAAGTTGATGAACGGCTAAGATATTTACGAGAAAATTACCCAAACGTATCATTATTATCTGAAATGTTAAGTAATGAAAATGGTGTTTGTATATTTAAAACATCATTAGTGGTTGAAGATAAAGTGGTGGCTATTGGTCATGCTTATGAAAAAGAGGGGTCAACATTTATCAACAAGACTAGCTACATAGAAAACTGTGAAACTTCCAGCTGGGGTCGCTGCCTTGCAAATTTTGGAATTGGGATTCATTGCGGTGTTGCATCAGCAGAAGAAGTATCTAATGCTATAATTAACCAATCGCCAGAGAATGTTAAAGCTAAAAAGTCAATGACAGATGATGTTCCAAGATATACTGTACAAGGAGCATTAGACGAATTGCAGAAGGCATTTGCTGCGAAAGATTTTGATTTAGCAGACCAAATTAAAGCATGGGCTGAAAAAAACGATGTTCCCCAAGTTTATGATAAACACGCAATGTTATTTGCGTCAAAGAATTGATTAGGATCATCTACCTAGTTAATCGGGGTTTCAGGTTAATTCATGACCTCTTCCTTCCTCGTTAGGAAAAGTAAAACGATGCGTCTAGCCAGTACGATAACTGGCACTAAATTATGATAGAAAAGAACGTATTAACACATATTGATTTTGATGCAATTAATTTAAAAGAACATTATGTTGCGGCTTTGATGCTAATAGCTACAGATGAAGGTTCAACAATTGAAGAAGCACATAGTGGGGTTGCTGCCTTATTGGAGCATGTTGAAATAATACCGTTATTTGATCGATCAAGTAGCGGTATTCATTAAAAGGAGTAAATCAAATGGACTACGATAATACTAATTCTGGCGTTCTATTTAAGAATGATTTTAAGACTAGCGATAGTCATCCAGATTATAAAGGTAATTTTACAGATGCAGATGGCGAAGAGAAAGAGTTGGCTGGATGGATTCGTAAAACTAAGAATGGTAAGATGATGTTATCAATTAAAGTATCTGATAAATGGCAAAAAGAAGAAGTGCCATTTAATGATCCAATACCATCAGAAGAAGTACTATTTTAATGAAAAAACCAAGACATAAGAATACTAAGATTTATAAATTGTCCAATGGACGAAAAGTAACCGCTTATGATATAGCAACTGCAACTGGTTTAGGTATAGCTGGTTGCAGAAGCCGCTTAAATAAATATAATGATGCTAGTCTAATAATGGCTAAAAAGGGAGAATTACCTAAACAGCAATTAAAAGAAAGACACTATAATAAATCCGCACCAATATCTAAAATAATCTCTAAAAGACCAGCTTATGATTCAATGTTCAAATTAGCAATGAAAAAAATATGACCTACTGGGGTATTAAAAAATTGGTCGAGAAATTAATTAAAGCACATAAAAAGTCCCGTAAGAAATATAGAGTTTTAAAATAACTATTTAACTTCTAATCATTTTTAAAGACGCTGTATTCCTACCAATTTCACCAAATTCTTTGTGAATTAAAATACAGTTCATATCTTTATTTGCTCTATAACCCATTGAATCATGCCAGTAATCGTTTGGTGCTAGATTTCTAAATGAAGTCCAAGTACAGCCTACAAATTCGATTGTATTTTTAGAATGTATATGCCCTGTGTACCAATATCGGTATTCAGTATCACCCCATTCTTTAGGCCTATCTGCTGCCATTATTTGAGGTAACTTCTCTGGCTTAGCTGTATCACCATGTGTTGATCCAATTAAAACCTTACCGAATTGATAGTACCAAAACTTCGCTGGGGATATATCAACTATAACTCTTGGCTCATTATGCCAATACTTTTGTAATGCAATGGTTAAGAAGTGTGAGGAATGGTCATCATGGTTGCCGATTATATTTTTAATCGTAACTGTTTCATGTTTTTCTAAAGCAGAGCATACTAATTCAATCATTAAATCAATACCAACTCTTAATACCTTCGCCCACCTACCATCAACATCTAATGCGTTGCCACTTCTGCTAGTCCTGTTATCTTGCGAGTCAGAATGGTAGAAGTCACCGAGCTGTAATATGAGGGCATTCTTAGCTGGTAACGATCTATCAACAAGAGATTTAGTTGCTTTGCGTAAATCATTGGCCGCTATTTCTAAATCAAAGTCATCGCCAGTTTCTTTACCCCACGAATACATACCGATGTGCGGATCACCAAGAGGGTAGACCGCTAATAAATCATCATTTACAAATATTGGGGTTTTACATTTAACACATTTAAATTCAGACAGAGCCTCATTATAGACTTCTGCAATATCCTCGAATGAGTACCCATTGTTCTGAGTCTTTACCCATTGGATTTTAACATTGCCATCTTCATCATATAAGGTTGATGTTCCTTTGACATTAAAACCTTCAGCAGTTGGGTGTGTCATGTCGGCTTCGGGTGCTATACCAGCCTGTGCAGCTTTCTTTTTTAACAGCCTTAATGTTTTAGATACGTTAGATTGATTGATACCTAATTCAGACGCTACCGCCCTCATAGAGTTCAATTTGATATATAATTTGACTTTAGTACGTTGCGAATCAGACTTGCAATGCTTTAGCAAGTATTCCATGATTTCTCCGTTTAGTTACCCTTTAGCCAGCTGCGATCCAAAATAGAACTCAACGATTAATGTTGTCCATTTAAAGACTTCATCTAGCTTTAACATACCCTTGACAGTAATATATTCAATCTTGTCTGGTGTAATATCAAATCCTAAGAAACTTGTGCCTTTAATTAATGTAGGTATAACTGTGGGAACATCTAAGAATACTGGTGCTACCTGTGTAAATACTATAATACCTAGTAATACAAAGATAATCACTCGTCTGTTCATTGCTGCCCAAGGTGATTCCTTCTCTGAAAATGCTCTAGCTGAATTAATCTGTTCAGCGTTAGCATTTAATGCTTGTATCTGTAGCTTCTGCATATCACTAGAAGCCTTAGACTTTATAGCTACTAGCTTCATAATGAAACCAAATATAATAGGTGCTACATTT
>NIWG01001789.1_pt1 | contig 11010 bp, 10 predicted proteins | sample 1523271 | NCBI WGS metagenome assembly NIWG01 (sample SAMN06894523, study PRJNA379456) | ciliate metagenome | isolation source: three single ciliate cells amplified by MDA sediment | place: USA: Santa Barbara Basin
TTTATCTAATGTAGCGCCTGTTACATGGCTAAATTGCTTTGCTGTTACTGCGCTAGATGTTGATGCTGAAGCGTGCACTTGTACATGAGTAGCTTTAAAATCTGTTGGGATAGCTATAAAAGCATATAGCTCATTTACTGCAGAGGGCGCTTTAATTCCTAATGAATTTACCGTGTCATCCTCTACAGCTAAAGGATATCTTATAGCGTCATCATTCATAAAGAAATCGGTAGGCATAACCTTTAATAAGGTAGTAGATCCAAAGTACCCCCCGCCGCCTCCAGCAGTATCCCAAGTGAGTACTCCAGCGCCGTCAGTTTTTAGGAACTCTCCACTCGCCCCGTCAGCTAAGGGCCTCATCATTCCGACTGTATTCATAACGATAACCTCAGAACCCGCCGTTGCTTTGCTTATAGGTAGGTTGATATCTATAGGAGCCGAGCCCGTGCTGGTAGTTACCTTAGTTATCCCGTAGGTATCTGTAGTAATGAAGCCTAGCTTAGTATTGTTATCGCTTACTATAATATCTGGGCCAGGGCCTTTAATTGGAGGGAGTACATCGGGCAACCCTCCTCCTGGCGTTTCTTTGCTGTTATCATTTGCTACAGTTATCCCTGTTATATTACGCGAGAGATACATACACTCTAGATCATACTCTGAGCGTGCCGCTATAAACGTTAAGCCCGATACTTGATAGTAGTTATCTGAGTCCTCTGTATTAGTTAGTATTGTGTATGGGTGTATCCAGGTAGAGCCCGTCTTAAATAGTGTACCCCGTTCTATTCTTTTAGCGTCGTCGTTAGCAGCTAGGCGCTCCCTCACCCCTAGACCGTTAATAGATAGTGAAGCTGTTGAGCTTTGTAAGTTCGTCCACTCTGTACTATCTAAGTATGTAGATCCGTCACTAATTTGTATCGTGCCAAGATCAGCATCCGTCACTCTGTCACCTATTAAAGCGTTTCCCTGGTCGAAGTCATAGCGTGCTGTATCTGGATTAGTTGCTGTAATATCTACAGTTCCAAACTCTTGAGACTGTGCCTCGTCATATATATGAGCCTGAAAGTTAGCTACAGAGAACTCAGCCGTAACATCTACTAAATCAGAGTCAGCAGCTCCGTCTTTATCTACTCCGGTAAGCTCATCAATAGACAAATTCAAACCCGCTGCCTCCGATATTTCAGGAGTGAGAAAGCTAAACGCTGTGAAGATCGCGCCGCCCTGGTTACCGTCCGTTCCGTATCGTTTGTTAAAGGTAGTTGTTATTATCTCATAGTTTAAATCTGACGCGCTCCACACAGCATCTACATGGTTTGATCCTTTGTAGAAAAAGTCGTTTTCATCTGTATCGTGTGCGTCATCAAAGTACTGCGTGTAGTTATCCTCTGTAGCTGAGAAGGTCGTAGGTCTAGAGAGATATCTATCTGCTCCTGAAGCATCCCCAACCCTCAGCCGTACACCTATCTTTAAGCGAGCTATTTTAGCTCCGTTTATAGACGTACCATCGCCGGGGTATTCATAGCGCAAAACTCCTGACACTAGGAACTTTCTGCCCGCTGGATACTCAATATCTTCGTCTGCTAGTATGGTCTGAGCTACTATCTCCGCCCTTGTGTAGTTGCTATCTTTTACTACAGGTTGATCTCCGAAAAACTCTCTCGTTCGTTTTACTTGCTTAAAAGCTGGCACGCTAGTACGCTCCCACCCTTTGAGCTTCTCCCATTGTGCGGAGTTACTTCCAAATATAGCGCCTATCGTAGTATTTGCTACTGTGTTATACGTTACTGAGCCGTTACCGAGCATGTAGTTGGCTACATCTAAGCCGGCGCTGGCGTGTGATTGAATAGCTCCTAAAGGTACCCACCAAATAGAACCCTCACTCATAAACACACAAGCGTTAAAACTTAGGGCGAGAGCCTCAAGTACTTCGTAAGATGAGTAAAATTGCGGATCTCCGTCCTGGTCTTTATTATAGAAAGCTGACTGAGCAATCTTAGCATTTTGGAGCTGCTTATTTTGGAGTACTCCTATACTATCCTTGTACTCCTTTCCTATAAAGTCCTCAAAGAATTTAAGCTCTACATCTGTAGCCGTCCATATATCGGACACGTGAAGCTTTTGTATAATATTGTGTAAGTGCTCTAGTACTTTTATATTACCTACGTAAGACGTGCCGTCATTGTTGTACTTTATCCCCTTGAGATTTGCTAGGCCATCTACAGCCGTTATACTTATAGCTGCGTTGGGGAACTCATCAGGAATAACTGTCTGCTCTGGGAGTATCTCACCTACCCAAAATAAGGTATTAGTAGAGTCCTGGTCTTTATATATCTCTATCCTAAAAGTACCCTCCTCTGTATCTCCTAGCGAGTCATAGAAAGTGTCAAAGGATGCCGTCTCGTCGTCATTTTGATACATGGTAAACTGTACCCTACTACCTACTATTGGCTTACATCTATCGTACTCGTCGAAGTCATAGCTTAATCTAAAGCCATCAGGACCCAGGTTAAAGGTTTTATTCCAATCTGTACCCGCCGCTGTAGTATATACTTTTACTAGCCAGTCCTCCCCAGAGATATCAGTAAACTCAGAAGTGAATAAAGTATATCCCATTTAGAATCTGTTTCTATCGCGTGAAGCTCTGTTATTACTTATTACTATATCGTCGCCTGAGATACGGCCATACACTTGTATCGAGTTACCTCCTAGCATATCCTTTAGCTTCGACAAAGGAGCCACTACCTCAGGATCTATGTTAGCGCCTCTATTATCTCCTACCATTGCGAGTGTTGGGCCGTATGCTAGCCCTCCCTCAGCTAGAGCTGGAACTCCAGCATCTTCTGCCTTTCTTTGTATGTTAGCCTTCATGGTAGCACCTAAAGCAATTAAAGCAATACCAGCCGCTATAGCTAGCGGCCCATTTAGACTAATTAAACTCTCTTTTATAGCTTCTATAGCTACTCCATGTAAGACGGCGTACTCACCTATATTTATAGCCATCTGTGCAAAAGTGTTGCCTAGGAAAGCTCCGACACCCTCAATAGGCTTTTGCGCTCCTATCGCCGTGCCTACCATTAGAGCCGTGCCTGAGATCATAGCCGCTACACCTCTATTTATCTCTGCGTTTATTGTGTCTGCTAAGGTTGTGAAGCTGTCCTTTATTCCTTCGTTTACGTCCTCTATCTCTTCACCTATAGCAGTAAAGTCATTTAAGAAAGCAAGTAAACTAGCCGAGCTATTAACAGCGAAGTCCTGGACTCCATTGCTTAGAGTTATCATGGCCGTTGTGCCAAGTCTCGAAAGCTCTAGAAGTTTTTTCTCAACTTTAGTTAATTTATTATCTAGCTTCTTTTGAGCTGCATCGGCGGCGGCGTCAGCCTCGTCATCTCGTTTTTTTATCTCTGCATTCACTCTGTCGAGCTCCTCCAGGTACATGTTGTTTTCTTTTGTGAATTGCTCAAGTACAGATTTAGCTCCAGCAAGTGCTGTTCTAGCCCTCTCTTTATCAGCTCTACTCTTCCACTTGTTTAATTTCTCATCCCAAGTCTTTTGTTTGGCTAGTACTTCTGCCTGTAAGCCCTCTAAAATTGGAAGAATTGTTTTTATATCTTTTTTTAATGTCTTTTGCTGGTCCTCTAAACTTAAAAGTTTTAATTCCTTTCTAAAGTTACGTGTCTTTTTTATAGCTACAGCAGAGGCTATGTTATATCCCACAACCGCCGCCGTAATAGCTGCAATAGCTACAGCAGCAGCTACAAAGGGATTTGCTAGCATAGCGATATTTACACCTAGCACAGCCGCTTTAAATAGCCCGAAAAAGACAACTATCTTAGGTAAGATAATAAGTAAAGGGCCTAAAGCAGCTAAGAATGTAGCCGCAATAATTACCGTCTTTCTCCATCCGCTGCTTAAATCAGTAAACCAATTAGCGAGCCCTGTAATTAAGCTAATTAATTTGTTTATTATTGGCGCTAATGAGTCTCCTAACTCTATAGCTAGACCAGACAGTGCGGAAGTCATTTCTTTTATTGCCCCCAATGTCGTGTCATTCATTATATCAGCCATAGCCTTAGCGGCTCCCTTAGAGTCTTTATAAGAATCTGTAAGCTCCTGTACCTCTCCAGCTCCTTCAGCTAATACGAGTAACGAAGTACCCGCCCTTCGTCCTACCTCATCCATAGCGCCCGTTAAGCCTATCCCCTGAGCTGAAAGCTCTGCAAATCTCTCCGTAAGAGTTCCGCTAGTTCCTTGCATTTCCTGGAGTATCCTTCTTAGAGCTGTACCCGCAATACCTCCCTTTATTCCAGCTTTAGAAAGTACGGCCAACATAGCAGAAGCCTCCTCTATACTCACACCCGCCGCTTTAGCGTTTGGAGCCACATGCTTCATAGACTCCTGGAAGTTATCAATATCTAAAGCGGAGCTACTGAAAGCCGCCGCCATTACGTCCGTCACTCTTCCCGTCTCAGAAGCTTCTAATCCAAACCCTCCCAAAGTAGCACCCGCCACTTCAGCAGCTTGCGCTAAGTCTGTGCCTGTAGCTTGCGCTAGATTTAGTGTGGCCTCTGTTGTGTCATTAATCTGATCGCTACTAAATCCTAACTTTGCATACTCGAGCATTAAGCCCGCTACTTCTGAAGCTGTAAATACTGTAGTGCGTCCGAGCTTTTTAGCTGTCTCTTCTAAGCTTTTAAAGTCTTCTCCTGTAGCTCCACTTACAGCCTTTACCTTAGACATAGAAGCTTCGAAGTCAACGGACATTTTTAACGAAGCAGCACCTATAAGAGCAAGCGGCAAAGTAATAGCCTTACTCATAGACATTCCTAACTTTGTTATGTTAGCAGTCATAGAGCGCATGTTACGCTGCACTTTACCGAGGCTCTTATTTAGGCCTCTAGTGTCTGCTCCTATCCGTACTACTAAATCACCGAGCTTTGCCATCTACTTACTATTTTTTACCAAGCTTTGGAGCATCCTTCGCCCGTCTAGCTGTGGCTTGTTCTTATGCGCTGCCTCCTCCCAGGGGAAGACAGCTAAATCTTTTGGGGTGATCTTCGCCCCTTTCTTTGTGTGTACGTTTAAGAGTAGAGCTGTTTGCCATCTAGTGCGCTCCCAGTCTGAGCGCTCCCTGATCTCTTCGCTTTGTCTCTTACCTCGTACTGCGTTACCGAGCTCCTCGAATGTCAAAGAATAAAGGGCTGCTGGGGATAAGCCTAATAGACCTAGCCCCAGCTCCTCAATCCTGTTCCATGTCAAGGGATCGCCTTTATCTTTTTTTTTGTGTCAGCTGTTGAGTCGCTACTCATAGCCTCCTCCATAACTTTGACTAACTTAGGTAAGTCTTGTACCTCTATTAGTCCTAGCCAGTCATCTACACTCAAGTTAAATTCCATCCCTTGAGCTGCGCAGCCATCTACTACGAAGTAGTAAATAAGCTCAGGTATTAGAGTAACATCTGAAGCGTCAACTTCAACTACTTTTATCCCTGTTGCTTTCTCAAAGTTTCGCCATGCTCTAAGCGTAGCTTTTACGGGATAGCTTTTATTATCGAGTGTAATATTCATTATGCAATAGCACTATATGAAATCGTCTCCACGAGAGAAACCGTAGCCGAAAAAGAAGCGTTATCCTCTACTCCTCCCGTGAGGTCTAGAGAGGTTATGTATCCCTTAGCTACGAACTCCATATCTCCAGAGTTAGGCGTTGAGCCAGAACCTACGATTTGAGTTAATTTAATGTCTAGCTTTGTTTTGTCATCTTGGTACGTCCACAGTTCGCTAAAGCCATGAGTAGCATCGTTAGCAAACATACCAGAGAAAGACATAGTTGCTTCCATCATGCCTGGTAATACAGCTTTGTATCCCGCATTGCTTTTAGTTGTGGTATCACGAAGATCTACAGAAGTACTGATAGAGCAGTCCGTTAGATTGTTTACCATTATCTCTGAAGAGTCCTCAGCTGCTAGTGTAATCTTAAGATTAGAGCCGTTAATTATTCCTGTTGTTTCAGCCATTTTATTTAGTTTTTTTGTTTTTCTTTTTGCGCCTGTCTCCTCCGACAAGAGCAGTTATAATAATATCTATCCAGCCAAATATTTTAACCGCCTGGCTGTCTGACGGTACGAGAGAGAAGATAGCCCTCGCTGCTATTAGTATGGCAAATAGTATGCTTTGCCAGTGGTTAATTATTAGGTCTTCCATTTATATATTTTTTATTCTTATTGTGTAGTCCTGAATAGCAGCCCAAAGCTTACGAGCTTCATTAACATCCATTTGTTCATTAACGTAGTTAGTGCTCTGTATCTCTATTGTGTTATACGTTCCTGTCTTTCGGTCCAGGGCAGCTCGTACACTCACCCCTAAATCAACTGCTTTGTTGTATGTATCCTGGAAGCCGTACACTTCTATATTCGCTGTGTCTATATCTCCGTTTGCGTTCTTAGTGTCACTAGGTGAGTTACTTACTACAGAGTACACTACGTAAGGGGCGTCTATATCTGGAGGGGCGAGCTCAGGGAAGATTTTATTTAAAACCATCTCCTCTACTGAGATGTTAGATATTGATCCTATAAAAGCCCCTGATTGATTTTTAATAGAGACGGTTGTTCCCGTTGATGTCAAATATTCGGTATATGTTCCAATACTTGTTCGTACTTCTCCTTCAGCTCCTGATACTGTTGCCTTAACGCTTCCACTTGTGTAGTCTATAACCTCAAAAGTCACTTTATACGACTTTCCCGATTCAACTATGTTGGATTGAGTTAAATATTGACTGCCTGATTGAAGTGTAGAAATCGCTTTACTATCCCCAACACTCCAGCCTGTTGGAACAGTCCACCCCTCGCCGAGCTCTTCAACAACAATATCCGTGATTACAATACTTGTATCTCCTCCCCATCTTTTTATAACTAAATTTTCTCTTGTGACTACACCAACAATATACATTGAGTGTGAGCCGACTGTTGATACTAAATTTTCGTACCCTTGTAAGTTCAGTACATTTGTATTTGCATTACTTACAATTCTATATGATACTTTATACGACTTCCCAACTTCAAAAATTGTTGATTGTGCTATGTTTGAATTACCGTTTGATGGACCGTTAGAAATTAAAGCACCTCCATTGCTATAATAAGGCGTAACGCCATCACCACTGCTGCTTGTATCCCACCCCGTCATATCCTCCGTAGCAAAATTATAGTTAGCTATTGTGATATTTGTCGTAGCACTAAAATCTCCATTCGTTACTAGCTCCGTTCCTGTAGGTGAGTAGTCCGTAGTATTAAACGGGAAGTTACTTTGTACGTCTGTAGATTGAGACAGTATGTTATATATCGCTTTACCTACCTTCATAGATTCTTTATATAATGGCCGAAGTTTCTTTTTAAGAGTATTACCTCTAGCTTCTTACTTCTATTCCACGTAGAGCGAATGCCTCGCTCGAAAACTCCTGTATTTCGTGTCCTGTGCTTACCTCCGAACCTTTCGTCAAAGTCTCCCTTCTCTACGATATGAGCGAACCAGCCGTCATCGTATTTTTTAGTTTTACCTCTTTTACCTATAGCTTTAGTTCGTGGCCCCGCAAGTATTGTATTCCTGTTTTTATTAGGTTGCCAGGTTCCACTAGATCTCCTCAGCTGGCCCTTCTTAACCTTTAGAGTATCCTTCTTAGTTCTTACTGTTATATCCTTATCTAGATCCTTGATATTAGCCTTTAGATAGCTGGCATATACCCCCCCTACCTGGTGGCCTATCTTCTGTAAAGCTTCAGAGTCTCTTATACTCCATTGAGCTAATTTATCTATGCGCCTGTTGAGCTCGCTTACTCCTGTAATTACTACACTCATTAGTTCACAAGTAGTTCTGTTATTACTCTAAGCTGCTCATTTCGTCCTAGCTCCTGGACTCCTAAAATCTCGTAATACTTCCCGTCATAGCTTATCCTGTACGAAGGTGAAAGCAGCTCCACCTGGGAGCTGTTGCGTATCGTAAAGGTGACCGATTGAAAGCTTACTACTTGCTCCCCACTATTGCGCTCACTAGCTGAAGGCTTGCGCTCTATAGCAGCCCACACCGTAGCATAAGTACCCCAGGACACAGTACGCTCGCCGTAGTCGTTTACGGTTGAGGTAGGTTGCTGTAGTGTTACCCTTCTATCTAGTGCCCCTATATTCATTTTAAGTTAATGAGTCTATAAGGGTTGATAATTGCTTTTACTCCTAGAGGGATCTCTACAGCTGAAAGCGTACCCACTACAACCGCCCGTCTATTCTCGTAGAAGTGAGCTGAGAGCATCTTAATGGCATGAGTTAAGGGGGCGTTGATTTGATTCGTTACCGTTCCAGCTATCTCTACTCCTCCAAATCTATCCTCCTCTACTGAGGGAGTGTCTAGAAAGTTTACTCTTAAGATACCTAGCTGAGTACCTACGTAATATTTATCAGTGGATAGAGTAGTTAGAGCCTCCTCGTTTGGCTTATAATATTTTACGCTTGTTACAGTACTCGCTGAGTACGGAGCCTCGATATTATAAAAAGTTTTTATAGACATAGTCCAGGTAGTTGCCACAAAGTGACGGCCTGTATAGTCCTGTATTGATTGTGTTGCAGCGTCAATTATCGCTGTTATAGTTGTGTCCTCGTCTGAATGGTCAACACGTAAAAACTCTTTCATATCTGTTAGAGATACAATATCGGTTCCTGTCGGTTGTGCTGCGTATGTAAAATTCATTAGAGAAGTATTAAGAAAAAAAGAGGGCGAGCGAGTGGCCCGCCCTCAATTTCATATTAGTATATCTTAGATTACGTTAGTAATAGAAGCGAATGCTCCCGCCTGACGTACATCTACATCGTAGAACTTGTTCAAGTGTAGAGCTATCTGAGCTGTGCCAGCGTTCGAGTAAGGATCTACTAAGAGATCTAATCCGCCGAAGTAGGCGAGAACGAGGCCAGAGGCCCAGTCACCGAACACGATATCTCCAGCGCTTGCTGTGCCATCTACTAGGTTAGGAGTAGCTACAGCTGGGAAGCCGTCAAAACTTTGTCCTTTCCAGAAGGCGTCAATAGAAGCTACAGTAGCTAAGTCTCTAGATACTTTCCATCCTGTAGGACTCATAGCCCATTTGCAGTCTGCGAAGTTACCTCCAGCGGCTAGTACTGCTTTCTCTAGCTCGAACAAGTCCGCTGCTGTTAGAGCTGCTCCAGCTCCAGCTGTTTGCGTTGCTGCTGCTGCTTTAGCGAAAGCTGCTTTATCAATAGTCTCATTGATTCCAGCTGTAAGCTCACGAGCTATTAAAGTATCTACTTGATTCCCTCCCTGAAGGATAAGCTGCTTAGAGAATAGAGTCTTATTTGCTACACGTGTAGGACTCAATGTAAGCTCATCCATTTCCATAGTAGAGTCAGCGTCTGCGCTTACCTCTGTCTCTTCTGTACCTATAGCTTTATTACTTACTCTTGGGAACTTAAGATTTCCTGTAGCTCCATGTATTGTTGTAGCTCCGAGTGTCTCAATCATAGTTGGAGCTCGTAGAGCTTCTATTACTCCAGGAACATTAGTAGGAACATATCCAGAGCCGTCACCGCTTCCCGCTTGGAAGTTGTCAGCTGAACCAGCACGTAAAGCCGCTTCTGGTATCCCGATTTGGCCTGTCATCTGTAAGCCTCTAGATTGCATTTCAGAGCGTGCCTCTTGAGCCCACTCCGCTTCTGCTCCCTCTAAGCCTCGTCCATGAGATACAGCCTCAACTGCGCGAGATAGAGAGAAGTTACGATTTGTACGGTCCATATCTTTCGCCTCACTTACTGAAGTGCCCGCAAAGTTCGCCTGGCGTGCTATCATTTCTTCGTGAGTAGTGCGTAGCTTAATCTTCTTATCTAAGCGTAGAATTTCACCATTTAGATAAGACTCTCTCGCCTCTTCTTCGTTTGTGAGCTCTCGCCCATCTGTCTCTGTGAGCTCAACTAGAGCCACATGCTCCTCATAGTTTTTGCTACGAAGAGTCTTTAATTCATTCAAATTCATTTTTTTTAATTTTAGTTTTTTAACTGTTTCACATTTATTATTATCGCTGCTTTTTACTTCAGCTGTTCTAACTTCTTCTGCGGGCTGCTCCTCGTCTCTAGCTACCTCAGTCGCCTCTTTATACGCTGGATAAGTGACGGGCGAAACGTCCAGTAATTGAGCCACCTCCTCAACCTTCCTTGCGCTCCTGTCCTCGCTCCAGGTTTGCTCTTTAATCGTAAACGCAAACGAACTCTGAGAGATATCACCCCTTTGAATAGACTCGTATAGATCTGTCGCATATTGTTGATTTCCTAGTTTTACTCTGTACTTTAAGCCTACGTCGTCACTTGTCAGCTCTAAAGTTCCCGCGCTTGTTCGTCCGAGTACTAAACTAGGATCGTGATTAATGAGCGCTCTTACGTCATTCTCTAGCACGTTATCAAAAGCGCCCCTAGAGATAGACTCCATGAATGGACCTATATTAGTCTCTGTTTCATACTTAGCAGCGTAGCCTTCAATTATGCGCTCGCCGTTCTCTTCTCTAGTTTCTAGAGTGCTGTCATGTTTAGAATAGTGAGCCGCCGTTAGTAGCTCGTTTCTTGTTTCGTCATTCATTAGTCGTCGTTTTTGAAATAGAAGCAGAGTACTCCTCCACTTTATCAAGTGAGATTTGATTGACCTGGCATAGGTGAATATCTCCCCCATCTACTGGGTTTAATTCTAGGTCTTGTCTCACCTCGTTTATGCTAAGAACTCCATGCTGTAAGAGCTGTGTGAAGTAGTTAGCCCTGGCTGTACTATCTCCTCTTTGAAGATCCTCAAGCCTAAATTTTGTATATATCTCTGGACGCTGGAAAGCTGGGATTAACTTTCAGTCAATTTCTTGCTCTATTCTATGCTTCCAAGGAACTACTGTAAGGCGTGCATACATAAAGTTATGCTGCTCTGTATAGCTGTAAGTTGTTAGGGATGGGATCTGGACCAAAAATGGAGGTACATTGTAGATTCT
>NIWG01001819.1_pt1 | contig 10856 bp, 8 predicted proteins | sample 1523271 | NCBI WGS metagenome assembly NIWG01 (sample SAMN06894523, study PRJNA379456) | ciliate metagenome | isolation source: three single ciliate cells amplified by MDA sediment | place: USA: Santa Barbara Basin
AGGAGCGTAGCAACAAGCGCTGGGATTCTTAAGGGGCTTTGCCAGGCGGGCAATAACTTTTTGCCCGTACGGCAGTACCTTGACGGGGTGTGGGGCGGAGCCCCATAAGCGCTAACCAAAATTGACATATACAGATCCCGAACTATGTTATATATGATGTTGTTTTCATTAAATAAAGGTTAGCACTTAATATGGATATAGATGGCTTAGTTCGGTCTGATTGGGATTATTTTAAAACATTCCTTCCTGATGGTTGGGATGGTATGATGGCGGAAACTGGAATGCTAAAGTTCGGACGAAAATTTTCAGGGGAAGATGGCCCTTCGAAGCTTCTAAGAACATTACTAATTCATTTGGGTGGGAACCTCTCTTTACGCTCAACATGCGCCTTGGCAAAAGAGGGCAATATTATTGACGTTAGTGATGTAGCATTACTCAAAAGGTTACAAAAATCAAGTGAGTGGTTCAACTGGTGCACTACGCAACTATTGGATAAAATGAAGCCGAGAAAACCGCAGGGACTTCCTGAGCAAGAAGAATATAATTTCAGATATGTTGACGGCTCTATTGTCAGAGAGCCAGGAGCAACAGGATCCACATGGAGGCTTCATTACTCCATGAATGCAAAAACCTTAGCGCCAGACGAGATTACTATAACGGATCAAAAAAAAGGAGAGTCACTTAAGAATTATTCCGTTAAACCAAATGACGTTTTCATTGGAGACCGTATTTATCCACGTAGAAATGGCATTATTCATGTCCATTCCAATGGAGGCTATATTCTTTGTCGCTTCCCTCCTAGCTGTACCCCTTTACATAACTACAATGGTACGCCTTTTAAACTCTTGTCGAAATTACGGAAATTAAAACTCGGAGATATCGGGGAATACAACGTTGTTATAAAACACAATGAAGGTCAAATAAACGCTCGAGTTTGTGCTATGAAAAAAGATCATGAAAGTACTTTAAAAGCTCAAAAAGCGATTCATCGGAAAGCCAGTAAAAACAGTCGCAAAGGAAGCACAAGACCAGAAACTTTAGAATATGCAGGATATATTTTGATCTTAACTACATTGCCTGAGTCTGTATCACCCGAAAAAATCCTTAATATTTATCGTAGCCGATGGCAAATAGAGCTCCTATTCAAGCGCTTAAAATCAATTATAGGTGCGGCACCCTTATACAAAAAAAATGATATAGGAATGAGGAGTTGGCTCGCAGGCAAGATTTTAGTAGCAACATTGATTGAGTATATAATTCGTTGCGGCGAAGATTTTTTTCCCTGGGGATACCCCATCAAAAAAACTACCAAAAACTAACAGTGGTAGATCATTATGGCGAGAAAGAGAGTTTTTATATTCCATAGTTTTACAGACTATACTTCCAGCGATATCACTAAAAAAGGTTGTGGTGAATTGGATGAGAATTCGCGAAACACTCAAAGAACCTCCACGTACACGTAAACTGCAAATAGACACAGTACAGAATGATTTAAAAGCTTCTGGTTAGCGCTTATGGGGCGGAGCCCCATATATTTTTATCCGCCTGTGTGGCAGCACCCTCCGGTGGCCGAGGAGCCCTACTAAAAAATGTATATATGCGCTTAAAAACCCTGAATTCCCCTACCATTAGGAGCCCCCGCAGGCGGGTAAAAAAGCATCTAGTTCAAGGTTTAGTTTGTGGAATTGTGCTGTCACAAGAAAAAAAACTTATTGAACGGCCTTTTGTATCTTGGTCTTTTCTATCTTGGCCTTTCTTATATTTTTCGCTTTTTTACTTGGAAAAATTTCTTGATTGATGTAAATACTAGCCTCTTTGAGATCAACACTTCCGGATTTATCTTTGTCAGCTCTGTTAAAGAAAGTATTCAGGTGTGCTTTTTTACCTAAAAACAGGGCAAATTCTTCTTTGCTAAGTAGGCCGTCGCCATCCTTGTCTGCAGGTTTGAATATTTCCTCTGGTGTTTTTCTTGATAAGTTCCACCACTCCATCATCGTTAAAACTGCTGCAAACTCTTTCTGGTTCAGAGTTCCGGATTTATCTCTATCTGACTTAGCAAATTTTTTGGGGCCATGTTTTGGGCTTTGCTCGAGAACCTTGGTGATTTCCGTATAAGAAACCTGCCCATTTCCATCTAGGTCAGTTACTTTAAAAAGTTCAGCCGCAGTCATCTTTAACATTTCTGGAGTGGGCTCGACGATTTCATTTGTAAGTGGCAAGGTAAGAGTAGCGGATTGAATAATCTCATCCTTGACTGAAACAGATATAGAATAATCAGCTTTGATCACTTTTTCAGTGTTTTCAAAACTAAGGAATTTGATTTTACTTTGCTCATCTATAGTCAGCTTGCGAAGGTAATTATCCCGCGAGAGCACCTCAATTTTGTTGCCATCGACTTTTTGCACGACGCCAATAATTAGAGAGCTATTGGGGCCTTTAACGCTTCTCTTCTCTGCATAGAGTTGAAAGGTGTTTAAGAAGAGAGTTGTTGCTATCAATATGATAAGTCTTTTGAAAATCGTCATCCTTAAATCCTATGCCTATTTAGATTTAAATTGTTTTGATTGCACGATGCCGTGTATAAAATCGGCTAATTGATAATCCTGACTTTTTGCTGATGCTAGCATTTTTGCCGCTAATTCATCATCTGTAAAAGCATAAGGTCGGCGCAGACCGTACTCGATGAGAGCCTCGATGAAACCCTGAGCAAAATCATCTTTTCTTTCACTAATTCGATCTCTCAATTCAAAGAAGTTTTTAAAGGCCGGACCTTTATAGAGAGCTGCGGAAGCATCGATGTTTTGGGGCTTGAATCCCTTCATTTTTTTTCTATCTTTTTTATTTAGATGTTTTATATCGTACACCTTACGCCACTTCCCTGCGGCATCGAAATTTTCCATTCCAAAACCAATGGGGTCAATTTTACGATGGCAGCTCGCGCACTGGGGCTCATTCTGATGGGCGATTAAGCGCTCTCTATGTGTTAACTGTTTACCATCTAGTTTCGAGATTTGAGGAACATTGGCTGGAGCTGGAGGAGGCGGGTCATTGAGTATGTGGCGCAAAACCCAGGCGCCCCGCTCTACTGGATTACTATCGACGCCATCGCTGCCCATGACGTGAATAGCCGCCATGCCTAAAAGGCCGCCTCGTGGAGAATTGTTTGCCAGCTGAACTTTGCGGTAGTGATCACCCTTCACACCTTCCAGTCCATAATAAGACGCCATCATAGCATTCACGACGACATAATCACTTTTTAATAAGTTATGGACTTGGCCCTGATCTGAGGAGCGCAAAAGATAAAGAAATGATTGATACACTTCTTCACGAGAAGCTGCTCTGGTATTTTCATCAAATTCGCGGAATGCTTGTCCATTAAACTGAAATAAGTCCAATCGTTCCATGTCCAACCACTGATGCACGAGCCCCGCGGCAAAGTTATGAGCCCTGGGATCTTTAATCATGCGTTCAACTTCTTGGCGTAAAACTTTTGCATCTCGTAATTTTCCTTTCTTTGCAAGGTCGAGAAGCTGAGCATCCGGGGGAGCACTCCAAAGAAAGTAGGACAGTCGAACCGCCAACTCGCGATCACTTAAATCCCGAGGCTTGCCTTCCTGCCCAGGCTCATTCAGAAAAATAAATCCAGGCGACGCCAAAATTATACTCAAGGGCTTTCGTATAGCGACATCGAAGTCTTTATCAATTTTGAGCTGTCGCTTAAAAATGTCCACGAGCGCATCGATAAATTCAGGCTGAGGTCGATTGTAACGCAAAGCCTTTACGGCGAAGTCATTGATGATATTCCGGGCCCGTCTCAATGGATCGCTAGTGCTTCTTTCATGATGAACATCAAGGATCTCATCCAGGATTGTCTTAGTTTTATTTTGCACAATGGGACCTTCAATCTCTATCCAATCGATCCAAATAGACGGTTCATGGCCATAGCCATTTCTATTCTGCTCTTTGTTCATGATCTTCCTTACGTGACCCCAATTGGTGGGCTGGCGTTCGCGAATGACAAATTCACGCCTTGTATCCATATCAACTCTTATCTGGGTTTCGCTAACATTTGGCTTACCTGGTCGTCCAGTAATATGCATAGCCTTAATAGGGAAGCCATCCAATTGACTCTTTATATTTTTTCCTTCCTCAGGATGCCCTAGTTCGATAAAATGACGATAAGACGGCGACTCGGCCGTGACCCCTCCAGCCACTCGTACGGTGTAAGTTCCCGAAGGCAACTTTTTCTTTGGCTTTATAGGAAGGAGCACATTGCCGGTGGTGAGCATCAGATAAGTGCCGGTATCGTTATGGGGAAGTCTAGCGTAATGTTGACCGTATTTCCCCGCTTTATAATTGTGGGGCTGTTTAAAAAACTCATCAGATTTTGGCTTATTCTCACGATCTCTATTGATGGAGCTACCAAGTTCTACACGATAAACAAAGGGCTTAACATTTTGTGCAGCTCTTCTGAGGAAAAATTCGTCCAGAGCTTTGCGACCGCTTTTTAAATATTCTTCCAGTTTACTGCTGGACAGGAATAATGAGGCGCCGACGGTATCGAAATCTCCGGAGCCGCCATCGGCGGGAAGGAATTTCTCATCCAGCTTCACGCCTAATAAGGCATCAAGACTATTCTGGTACTCTCGTTTATTGAGACGGCTCATGGTGATTTTTCCGCCACTATCTGAAAGGACTTTTCTGGCATCTACCATGGTATTGGATAAGCTTTCAAGAAAATCAGCCTTTTCATGACTCTTAGGCTGTTTTTTATCTTCGGGAGGCATTTCCCCAGAATTAATTGCATTGAGTACGCTCTGCCATTGCTCGGCCTGCTCAATAGTTGTTATATGAAAATCCAGGTCATCGAGATTGACTTCGCCCTCTTCTTTTTCAGCATCATGACAATTGAGGCAGTAATTAGCAAGAAAGTCGAAGTTCTTTTCGGGAAGAACAGCTTTGGTTTCAGCAGTAGTTTCGCTAGAAATAAAGGCCTGAGAGGACTGGATGTCTTCTTGATCAAGTTTTTTAGATGAGACATCCAAATTTGCCACGGTATTGCTTTCAGTTCTGACAGTATGCTCACCTAAGAAACGCCAGCCAAGACCGACAGCAGCTACAATTAGAATAAGGAAGATATAAACGGGGGATTTTCCGGAAGTACTCTTCTTTTGTCGTCTTTTCCCGGAAGTGCTCTTCATTTGCGGACTTTTCCTGGAGGATCTTGTTGAGCGGCTCATAAATACTTCCCAGTCAGTAGTGAACTTAAAAGGTTTTTCATGCCTGAAGCTCCTTAATAATACCCGTACTATCACCATGACTTTGAATATTGAGGCCAAGTCCCTGTAGCATTGTCAGCCAGACATTATTTAGTGGCGTATCCTTAGGTAAAACCAAATTCTGCCCCAATTTTAGATTGGCGGCGCCACCTGAAATAAGCGTAGGACAATTATCCATATAGTGAATGGAACGAATATTTGACCCAAATACTAAAGCAACATTATCAAATAGGCTTGATCCATCCACCTCTTTGGTGGCTTTTAGTTGGTCTATGAAGCCTGCCAATAATTCACAGTGAGCCTTATCTCTTTTCTTTGAGCCCTCCATGGTTTCACCGGGTTTATAGTGACTCATATTATGCGGGTTATTGCCGATTGCCAAGCTTTGCATTAAGCTGTGAATCGGTAGACGGTAAGTAATCACACGGGTACTGTCTGTTTGAAAAGCGGCGACCATTAGTTTATACATGACTTCGATTTCTTGAATACCTTTCAAATTACCGGAAGGTGCTGCAAAAGGTGCCTTTGCTTTGGGAACATCCAACCAGCTCTCTTCCTTGCTTAAGCGTGTTTCTATATCGCGTATGGATTGGTAATACTCATTCAGTTTATCCACATCTGTCTTAGTCAAACCCTTTTGAATGCGCTTGGCTTCAATATGCATTGAATCCAGTACACTGCGTTTATCCGCAATCAGGTTTTGGCGTTGAGCGTGCGGCATATTATCTGCAGAAAACATTTTGTGATAAGTCATAAGTGCTGAATTGAAGGCAGGTATGGGCTTGCCTCTTTTATCCCAGGCTAAAGAAGTCCCTGGACCATGACCGCCACTTTTAGTATCTTTGCTATCCAGTTGGATAGAGGTAAATCGCGTGTATTTACCAACGGCATTTGCCATGACCTGATCGGCGGAAATAGTATTGGAAAAAGATTGTCCTGGGGTGCCGTATTGATTGGCTCCAGTGAGCCAAAAGGTGCTCCCCCAGTGTGGCTGACGACTAAATTTGTGTTTACAGCCCTGAACGATGGTAAAGTCTTTTTTGTGTCGTTTTAAAGGCGCCAGCCCTTCGCTAAGTTTGTAAGCAGCGCCGGAATCTTTGATATCCGGAAACCAGGTTTCCGCGGTTACGCCATAGCCCATGCCCATGAAAGCCAGTCTTTTGGATGGTAATGTCTTTTTATTGGAGCTGGCAGCAAAGGCCTTAAAGCCCGCTGATTCAAGTAACGGTAAGGCAATGAAAGCCCCTGATCCGCGTAAAAAATGACGGCGGTTGATATTTATCTTCATTGCTAAGTCCTAATTAATTGATGATTTAAACTTTAATTATTGTGAATCAGTAAAAAAATGACAAATCCTTGTGTTTTTTATGAGATTTTTTTACAGAGCTAAATTTAAACACATTCCTGCAAGCTGTGGATGAGTAAACTTAAGTTTTCCGCTTCCACATATGCCGATTAACAATCGGCGCTCCCGGCTAAAAATTAAGTGCCGTCCCACTTTCTGACCAGACGTAACCGATTCCCAACTGCTTCAAAAAAGTTATGCTATGGGAAGAAACATGGCCATCGGCAAACCAAAGGTTTGCCTTCTCATCATGACGAGTATGAATTCTCATAGTGGCTCCTTCATGATACTTGTAATTATTCCATTGTACTAATGAGCCATCGACTCGCTTCGCTGAATCGGCATACCAAAAAAACTCTGATGGTGATTCTACTTCCGTAATGCTGAAACCCGAAAAACCCGTAATAGAAATTTCCCCTGTACGACCTGCGAGTCTTGGCGCACCATAAGTATTATAATTACGTGTGGTCCAGTCTCCGGGATAAGGCAGTGAGGGGCAGGTCATCGCTGCTTCTGTCTCCGGGATATACCCAAAATCTTTCAATACCTTATTCCACCATCTCTGATTCGTACCAGTAAAGTTCCCCGAATAAGGAATTCGGCCCTCATTATCATCAGCATACATACTTACTCCTAGTCCGAGCTGGTGTAAATTGGATTTACAAACCGCAGATTTACTCTTCTCCCTAGCCTTCTTAAGTGAGGGAAGCAATAAGGACGCCAAAATGGCAATAATGGCAACTACGACTAAAAGTTCGATCAAACTAAATTTCTTATGCATACTTAGGCTCCATCATCTACTTTATAACTAAGATTGTGTTGAACATGAAGTAAATGACAAATTTTGAAAAAAATTAAAAAAAAATCATTTTTTAGTTTTTTAATAGAGTTAATCTACTTAAGAATTAAGGTCTTTAAAATAGCTGGAAGCCCTACATTCCGATGCGGTAGCATAATTGCGGACTTCGCAATGTTTAAGAGCTAAGCCTCAGATCGCACAGATATAAGCAAAATATGATCTGATTTTTGTGCTTTTCAGTAATCTTCTGTGCTAGAAGTTTTTATTCTTAAAAACAAATTGAGAAGCCAATAAGCAAGCTCTTTAAACCACGAAAAACCACGAAAAATCACAGAAAGACACGGAAGAATTGAGAATTGAGAATGGATAAATCCAAGTCTGCAGCGAATGAAATGAGCGATCTGCAGTGAGCTTTGCGAACGATCTGCAGCGAAGCGATCTTCTAACTTTTTATATCTAAGAGTTACCCACTCACCTGACACCTAAACGAAGCGCAAGCTAAGCGAAGCGATACCTCTACTTAGACAGGAAGTCTCTCCTGGCAGCGATATATTTGAGGCATAGGATCCTCGACTTCTAATCTAAATATTGATAAGTGTTTTTATAGGTTTTATAGGTTCTGTTTGTTCAGCCTTAGCAGGCGTCGGTTTTTCAACTTGTGCAGGAGCAACTTGCTCAGCTCTCGCTCTTTTAGCGGCCTCAACTCTTTTTGCAGTCTCTGCTGCTCTCGCGGCTTTATTTTGTTCAAACTTCGCTGCTCTTGCCGCCTTAACTTTTTCAGCTTTTGTGAGGGCCGATTTTTTAGCTTGGGCGGGGGCGAGTTTTGGGGTCTTTAGTTCTGCAATCACACCCTTTCCATGAATTTTCCTCGGATTTGGGATTTGCACAAGTTTAAAATCTTTTAAAATCAAATCTCCTTGGAAGGCACCTAGAGAAAAAGCGAAAAAACCCTTCGCCTGCGCATCATTTTTCTTGGGAACTTTAAAGGTACAGGTGTAAGTTTGCGGCTCTTTTTTTGTAGCAAAACTCCTCTTCAAACCCAATTGTTGCGCCTTAATTTTTTTACTTGCTATTCCAGTAGCACCATAGCCTACATCTATTTGCCCTTGACCTTTCGCCATTACCGTAAAATATAATTTATAAGTTTTCTCTGCCTGTAATTCTTTAGCAATTGTCATCCTTAAATAGTTCGCTTCTGAGGCTTGCTTAGTTGTGATAGAAATTTGGCCTTCATTATTAATTGTTTTTACGATTACCCACAATAAAGGTCATGATGCTTCGCATACGAGAGGGACGCTGTCCCCCTCGAGCTCCCCCAGCAAGGAAATGCCTTTCCTTGACCAGGCCACTATGGCTTTGCCCCGCTTTATGGATAATCATTATTGTTTTTACATACTTGAAAGCTTTGACTGTTGTAAACTTTAAATCCGTATTGACATCTAAGTCCTGCAAGAGGTTTTCAGCTTGAAGAGTGCCTAGGCAGAAAACACTCAATATAAAACATATTTTTAAATTCATAAATTTTTCCGTATATATGAACCCCTCTCAGGTAGAGACAGATCTCATCTATCTCACTTCCTGGATTAAACCATTATTGGAAAGCTTACCCTTGTGAGTTGACTTGACTAATTTGACTTGCTTTAAATTAAATTTCCCTTTAAATTCGCCAATAGCGACCATAAAATTCGCAGCAGTCGCAGATTCATTTTTCTTCGGGACCGTGAAGGTGCATTTATATGTCTTCCATTGGGGTGCTGCACTAAAACTGCTTCTCAAGCCTAAGACTTGTACCTTACGTTCTGGTAAGCTTGCTGAATAAGCCACATAAACCTGCCCTTCTCCTTGAGCCTTGACATTAAAAGTCAAATCATAAGTTTTCCCTGCCTTTAAGTCTTTTTCTGTAGTTATTCTTAAATAAGATCTCTCAGAAGTATGTTTGGTGACAAAGCCAATTTCACCTTTTTTGTATATGGGCTTGATCTTAGAGTACTCACTTGTTTTTTTTATTTTCCAATCTTTCTTAACATTAAAACCGGCAAACAAATTTTCCGCCTGAAGTTCGCTCAAGCAAATAAGGCTCAGTATTAAAAATAATTTTTCCATTTGGTCTCCTATCAACATTATCATTAAACTTTAATTGTCGTGAAAATTAAAGCTTATGACAAATTTTGAAAAAAAATCATCTTTTTAAATTTCATAGAGTTCATCTACAAAGATAATGACAATTCATGCCGGAAGCGATCTATTACTATGTGGAATAAAGCTGTGGATAAAATATATCTGCCTGTATGGCAATACTTGCGGATGTGAGTCCGGCATAGAGTGTCGGACCCAAGCTTGGGCCCTGGATTAATTCCGAACCCGTATTCATGCCCCTGACGGAGCATTCTACATTCTAGCGGACTCACACGCGAGCCCTGACAACATAGATATTTCGTTTTTTATTTATTTTTTACACAGCCTCTAAAGAGACTGTGTGAAAAACAAATATAATTTAATTTAGGGCTGAAAGCCCGTCCGATTATAGCATGCCCCGCAAGGTGCATGATTGTATTGAAAGAGGAAGTTGAAGGGCTGTAAGTCCGACCGATTCAATAAGTTCGGTCGGTACTTCGTACCTTGATTTTATATGTCAAATTAATGTGCACCTATCGGTGCACACTATTATCTGTCGGTACTCTGTACCTAAACACGTATTTTTTACACAGCCTCTAAAGCGTGGACTACGTACAGGATAATTAAATTTTTTATACGCACCCTGCGACAGCAGCCTGGGAACGCTGATTTTTAATCAGCACTTCTTATTGCGGACAATAATTATTAATTCTGCAGCGAATGAAATGAGCGATCTGCAGTGAGCTTGCGAACGATCTTCAGCGAAGCGATCTTCTAACTTGAAAAGCTGGGTATCAGTATCCGATCTGAGTGCCGCTTTCAGTCCAGCCGCTATTGAAACCAAGTTGCTTTAAAGAACCTATTCTATGGCCAGCGACATGGCCATCCATAAACCACAGGTGACCTACCTCACTGTGGCGAGTGTGTATCCTATGCCCTGCGGCAGTAGCCTCTTCTTTCCATTGAAATTGAATCCATTGAACGAATTGACCATTATATATTTTTGCGGAATCCGCGAAGATAAAAAACTCCTCAGCTGATTCCACTTCTGTGGCTAAAGCTCCTCTAAAAGCACCATCATAATTTCCCTGGTAGTAACCCGGACGCAAATCCCCTCCACTTTGATCTCGTGTCACGCCATAAGTATTGTAGTCATTCGCTGTCCAATCTCCAGGGTCAGGCAGTGAGGGACAGCTAAAAGTCCCTTCATTAAACGACGGGAGGTAATTCAACTCCGTGTACTTACTTGTCCACCAACCATCTCCACCCATATAGTAAAAGTTTTTATGATCTAATGCATACATACTGGCAGCTAAGC
>NIWG01001835.1_pt1 | contig 10759 bp, 10 predicted proteins | sample 1523271 | NCBI WGS metagenome assembly NIWG01 (sample SAMN06894523, study PRJNA379456) | ciliate metagenome | isolation source: three single ciliate cells amplified by MDA sediment | place: USA: Santa Barbara Basin
CCCCCCCCGCCGCGGCCGGAGCGGGCACCGGGGGCGGGGGACGAGGAAGCAACGCGCGTAGAAAGTGATGAGCCCAGGTTCGAAGCCAGGCTGTCCGCCGAGAAAGGCCGGTGGCTGTGATACCAGACCGGAGTGTAGCTCCCATCTTTTGCTGCCTGCGCACGCATTACACTGAATTGTTCGCTCCATTCCTGCTCACCGTCAAGGGCCAGAGCCCAGGGAAGAAATTTTTCAAAGAGCTCCGGTGTTTTTTCGGGCGGATTGAGGAGGTTTAACCGGTCTTTTTCCGCGACGGAGAGATAGAGTTTCAGACCTTCAAGCTGGTCCATGATCTCCCGTCCATGAATGGTCGGAGCCCTGAGAAGATGATAAAAAACAATGTTTGCCCCAACAACGACGATCAGTACTACAACACTGACAATCGAGGTGGCGGTTGACAGGGCGAACATACCGAGAAACCAGCCGCCGAAGAATGGCAGGGCAAAAAATGTTACAAAAAGAGCGCCTCCTTTTTCAGTTATGTCCGAACGGCCTGAAAAGACCCTTTTCCAGGCTGTATAAACTCCATAGAGCAGGGCATAACAGGCCCCAGACCAGATCGACAGCCAGACGGCCATGAATCCGGCCAGCTCTTTCTGGTGGGCGGTCACGACAATTGCGAGCATCAGAAGTATTGTGATGAGCAGGCCGGGAAGCATGTACATCCTGTTGCGCTCGAAATGCATTGTTTCAAAATCTGTCTGCAGGCTTTTTTCCAGGGCCGAGATCGATGCCCTGATTGTCTTGTGGTTGCTCTGTTTCAGCGTCAGCCGGTTGGAACCGGCAAAGAGCATGCGGGCGACCTTTTTTTCTCCACGGGAAAGAGCATCAAGGTCGGCTGTTTTCGCTTTCTCCAGGGTAAAGGTTTCCTCGTCGTCATCAATGATAAGATATTTTTTTACCGCCATGCTGACAACTGCGGCGGCAAATGTTTTGTCATCATAGTCCATGCCCATGACATACCGGGCGGCTGCCGGAGTGAAACCCTTGGGCGGCGCAAATCGCGGGATAATGGCCCCTGGTTTCGGGTCCCTGCCCACTTTGAACCAGACGATTATGTAGTAGAAGAGCAGGATAAAAAATCCGGCTGAGCCGACCAATACCGGGAGGTTGTCCTGTAGAGTAGAAAAACGGACGTTTTGGCCTTGATGTCGGGTTCCGGAATTATTCCCTTGGGCCAGGCTGCGGCAATGGTCAGTCCTTCGCGGGGGGCAAGCGGTGCTGTCGTGCGAAAGCTTATTTCGTCGGCAGCCGACTCAACGAGTTTTGCGTTGAATGCGGTGGAGCCCTGCCTGCCGGTGTAGGCGCTGTATTGCAGGATGGCGGTTCCTGCCGGAAGAACAATCGTCGCTGTTGCCTGTTCTATGGGAAAGGCCCAGTCGTTGCCGGTCACATTCCAGTACAGTTCGTCATAGTCGGCAAAGAAACCTATCTGCCTGTCGGTCTGATAGGTGATGCTATAAGTGTAGGGGCCGGGATTGAGGAAGACATTCTTGTCACCAATGTATAACCTGACGCCGTTTCCCTGCCGCTTTGTATGGTACGGTTCACTGCGGCTGTCCCGTTTCACACTCAGGATTTTGAAACCGACCTTGACGCGTATGCCGGCACGGTTCGTATAATCGGTGGGAAAGTCACGATAGATGCCGCGCTTTATCTGGTCCCCCTCGGCAGCAACAGCGATAGTTTCGATGACCGTCAGGACGCCGCTTAAGTCAACTTGTATCACGCTGTCAAAACTGGTGATGCGCTCCCGGGCGCAAAGCGAGAACGGCACCAGCAGAAAAACAAATAAAATACGGGTTATCCTGAGCATTGGTTTAAAGATCTGCATAAATATCCCGGTCTCAGGTTTTGAAATCGACTTTAGGCACTGCGCGGTCGTTATCATCTTCAATTTCAAAAAATTCACCTTTTTCAAAATTGAAAACACCGGCAACTATGGAGTTGGGGAATGTCTCGATGCCGACATTGAGGTTGCGGACCGTCCCGTTATAATAGCGTCTGGCCATCTGTATCTCATCTTCAAGCGTTGCAAGTTCGTCCTGAAGATCTATAAAGTTCTGACTGGCCTTCAGGTCAGGGTAATTTTCCGCGACAGCGAACAGTTTACCCAGGCTCCTTGTAAGGGCCGATTCGGCAGCAATTTTTGCTTCAACGCTCCCTGCATTCATGGACTGGGTTCTCAGTTCGGTAACCTTTTCCAGTACACCACTCTCATGGCCCATATCCCCCTTGCCCGATTCAAACAGATTAGGGATCAGGTTTGAGCGTCTTTTGAGCTGGACATCGATGCCGCTCCAGCCTTCTTCTTTCATATTTCGGAGCCTGATCAGTTTGTTGTAAATGGCGATAAACCAAAGGACGAGAGCAACGGCAACGGCAAGAATTGAAAAAAAAGTTATCAGCATGACAGATCCCCTGAAAAAAAGTTAACGGCTTCGGAGTCTGCTCTGCCTGCAGCAGATCGCTCGAAGTCTTTTAATCCATCTACGAAAAATACGGGTTACGATGCTATTTTTAAATTATATCAGAAAACAGATAACCTGAGAATCATTTTGAATCCGTGATATAATAAATACATGATCCGCAGCTTTTCTGAAAACATCATCTGCTGAGAGAATTGCCATGTCCCTTTCGGAAACTATTCTTCTTTTGTCAGTTCTTCTGGCCCTGGGGATATTCGCAGGAGGGCTGCTCGGAAAAGCTTCAATACCCTATACCGTTGTGCTGGTTTTTGTCGGTATCGGCGTTGGCGAGGTGTCAAGACGCTGGCCGGCGTTTGCATCTTTTCAGGAACTCTCGTTAACTCCTGAACTGGTTTTGTTTGTTTTTCTACCGGTCTTGATTTTCGAGTCAGGGTTGAAACTGGATGCCCGGCAGCTGATCAAAGACATAATGCCTGTCCTTACCCTGGCTATCCCGGCCCTGCTGATATCCACTGCTATTATCGGCATCGGGATGTGGCTGGTGGCGACGGTAAAATTAACAACTGCGCTGCTATTCGGAGCCTTGATATCCGCCACCGATCCTGTTGCCGTGATTGGTCTTTTCAAGGAACTGGGGACGCCGCAGCGTCTCACTGTCCTGGTTGAGGGCGAATCACTGATGAACGATGCAACGGCGATCGTTTTGTTTAATATTCTGTTGGGGCTGGCCCTGTTCGGCGGCGGCAGCGTCCATGACATCCTGCCTGCCGTTGGTGAATTCATCAAGGTTTTTGCCGGGGGAGGTCTGGTGGGGGCTGTTTTTGGTCTTGTTACCAGTTTTCTTCTCATCCACCTGGCTCTTGGGACCAGTGTTATCATGACCCTGTCAATGGTGGTGGCATTCGGTGCTTTCATTATATCAGAGCATTACCTGCATGTATCCGGTGTCATGGCTGTTGCGGTCTGTGCAGTGTTTCTGGGAATTTTCGGAATTCCCAAACTTGTGCCCGGAACATCACGAAAGCATTGCATGAAATCTGGGAGTTCCTGGCCTTAATGGCCAACACTCTGCTGTTCATTCTGGTGGGAATTTCAGTGAATGTCGGCGGACTGCTGGGGCGGCTGGATGTCATATTGTGCGCTGTTCTGCTGGTGCTTGCTGCCAGGGCGAGCGTCATTTATTCCTTTGTTCCTCTGACGATCAGAGGATTCAGACTTCCGCTAGTTACCATGGGTGAAAGGCATATTATGTGGTGGGGCGGGCTGAAAGGCGGTCTCGCCATTGCGATTGTCTTATCAATTCCGGAAGAAATGGAGGGAAAGAGCCTGCTGTTGGATCTGACCCTGGGGGTGGTTATGTTCTCCTTGATGGTCTACGCCCCGACAATCAGGCCTCTGATAAACCGCCTGGGTATTAATCGGCTGGATGACCAGGAAATGGAGGAGTTAAAGCAGGGTATCCATCTGGCCAGGGAAAATGCCCGCCACATAACGGATCGGCTTCTGGATGCCGGGGTCATTTCACGCAGCAGTCATTACCAGGTGGATAATAAGATAAAGAACGCTCTGAGCGAACCGGAAATTCATTCTGCTCAAGAGCAAAATATTCGTCACGCAAGGCTTAATCTGCTCCGCGCTGAAATGAAAGAATTAAGCGAGTTGTACCAGAGGGGGGTAATTCAACAGTATACATTTCTGGACCTGAAAGGAGAACTGCGGCGCAAGAGGGAACACGTCATTGCCGGTACCCATTCAGAACGGACAATCAGAGCCCGCAAGGCAAACCTGTTTCTGAGACTCGAAGATACTCTTATCGGCTCTCTGCGTGAACGTGATTTTGCGGCCGGTCTGCTTGCTCATTATCAGAACGTCCGGCTTTCTCATCACCTGATAAAAGATGTAGCCCGAATATTGATGACCCCCGGGCCGCATTGGCTCATTTGCCTGAACAGGACTTTCTGGATGAACAGCAGCACAATGATATCAGAAAATCCTATGCACAGCGTCTTTCGATATTTACCGGAAACATCAATGAAACCAGGCTAAACTTTCCGGAATTTTATCAACGGTTCGAGGCCCGCCTTTCCTTAAGGGCTGCCTTTGCAGGGGCACTGAGCCAGGTCGACGATGAAATGGAACATGGCGGCATCGGCGCCAAGGCCTTTGCGAGCATTGAACGGACAATAGAGCAGGAGCTGGCACAAATCCCTCCAATTACTACCCCTGTAGCAGAGTTGGGCAATAGTGATTTAATCGGCATGGTTCCTTTGTTTAGAGGGTTGCCGGATGAAGTTCTAACCGAAATAGCAAGGGAAGCGCATGTGGTCACTTTTTTGATTGATGATACGGTTATTGGCGAAGGTGAACACGGCAACGCTCTTTATATCATTGTCCGCGGGGAAGTGGGAGTCTATCATCAAGGTGAAAATGGCAGGGAGAAGCAACTTGCCGTACTGGGTCCCGGGGATTTTTTTGGAGAAATAGCCCTGCTGGGAGATTCGGTTCGGACGGCGAATGTCCGGGCCTTGAAGGAGAGTAGTCTGCTCCGAATAACCCGTAAAACCATAACAAAACTTTCCGGTCAGCATCCGGTTGTCGCCGGACGTCTTGAGGAGGAACGCCGGATCCGGACCCATACTTAACAACAACACAAAGACTGCATTCTGTTGTTCTCATGTAGAAATAGTTTATTCCGGGAGCCAGGCTATTTGCTCCGGCCTGTAGAGAAGACGAACCTTTCTGCCCGGGCGGAAGCCCTGGGTGGTAAAAACATCATCATCAGCCGTGGCTATGAATCGATGATCTCCGCAGACAACGTGGATGCGGGGGCCGGCATGCAGCTTGTCGAAAAAGATTCCGGTGACAACACCATGCAGAGTTTTTTCTGAACCAGATGGCTCCCGCGAGGAAAGTTCAAGCGTTTCAGGTGCGATTACCGCAGAGCTGTCCGGCTGTGCCGGTTTTGATACATAAAAAGACTGTCCGTCGGCAAGCTGGGTGCAGTACAACCTACTACTGTCCAGTTTCTGCCATGGCCCTGGAAGGACATTTTCGTAGGTAAAGTCAAGAATACGGCCATTATAGAGATAGATTATTCTTTCGCAGATATCATTCAGCCAGGATTTATTATGGCTGGCAATGATAAGAGTCGTTCCCCATTCTTTCTTTGCGATTAATATTGCCTTGCGGATATTTCTGGCGCTTTCCATGTCAATGCTTGCCGTCGGCTCATCGAGCATCAGGCAGTCCGGTTTCAGGATAAGCCTCGCCGCAAGGGCCACCCGCTGCGCTTCTCCTCCAGAGAGTTCAGACCAATACCTGTTGGCAAAAGAATTCTGCAGCCCGACAAGATCAAGGGAACTTTCAACGGCAGCGGACAGATTGTTCTTTATTCCCCGTATTTTTAATCCATAGGTAATGTTGTCAAAAACAGAGCGTTTCAGGAGATAGGGTTCCTGAGGCAGGAGGGTAACCTTGTAGCGGCCGTTATTTACCTGCCGTCGCCCCTCTTTGCCATGATAGGAGATTACTCCGGTCGAACATTTTTCCGTAAAGGACAGAAGTTTCAGGAGCGTAGTTTTGCCGCTGCCGTTGGGGCCGGCAAGTCCGTTAATGCTTCCCCGGGAAATATTGAGTTCCGGAATGTCGAGTACAGCTCGTCCGTTATACTTATACCGGATTTTGCGCAGTTGGAGTATGTCTGGCATGATCAAGCTTTCCTTCGCAGAAAGGACAGGGAGAGATTGATTGCAAAGGCCATGGCCAGCAGGACAATCCCTAAGGCAATGCCGGTTGCAAACAGCCCTTTGTTTGTTTCCAGGGCAATTGCCGTGGTAATGGTTCTGGTGTGCCACTTGATGTTCCCGCCAACCATCATGGAGATGCCGACTTCGGTCAGAACTCTTCCCGTTGCTGTAACCGCAGCAATTAGAATTCCCAGGCGTGCTTCCCACAGGCTGGACAGAAAAATCTGTTTGGGGGAGGCTCCGAGTGAGGTAAGTGTAAGGCGCAGTGAACGGTCAAGGCTTTCGACAGCTGTAGCGGTCAGAGCTATGACAATGGGCAGCGCAAGAATGGTCTGGCCGATGGCTATGCCGCTCAGGGTGAACAACAGTTCAAACTCACCCAGTGGGCCACGATTGGAGATAAAAGCGTACACGACCAGGCCGATAAAGACGGTCGGCAGGGCAAGCATGGTATCGACAACAGTTCGCACCCCTTGTTTCCCCGGAAAATTCAGGAAACCGAGGAAATAGCCCAGCGGTATTCCCACCAGAAGACTGACCGTCATGGACAGAGAGGAAACCTGAACTGTGGCAAGCACCGCAGAATAGGTTTCCCGGTCGCCCTGCGCGAGAAGCTGCAGGGCTTTGACAATTCCTTGAAAAATAAAGTCCATTAATTATCCGGCAACTAACCTACATTTTTCACAAGCGACCTGCTGTGCCGCGAAGCAAATACTCTTGGGGTGCGAAACCGTTAAGCATTGCGTCTACTTCGTTTCGCTTGAAAAACATCCTCAACATACTAACAGTATGCACCCCAAGGGCACTCGAAGTCTACGCTTATCTCCTTCGGGGCGCCTCCGGGTGTTTTTCCGTGCGTGCCTCGCGGAGTCTACGCTTACCTATCCACAACACTTTCCGGATTCTCGCGACGATCTTCGAAGTCTACGCTATCTGTGAAATATGCAGGTTAAACAAAATGAAACCTGAATAGAGTATTTAATTTTATACTCGAAGCCCTGAACTGTGTCAATCTTGGCATATATGCTGCTTTTTCCAACAGGGTGAAAAGATTTGCGCAATTCTGTGCGACAGAGATAATATTTTTCCATTTCTTGAATTGGACGTATAATGCAAGTGATGGCGTCGAAAAAAATCGCCAACTACATCGTTACGCTCAATTATCTCGTCATTGCGGCGTACTCATGTACGCTTCATTCCTCGAAATTTGCGCGCCTTGTATTTGACGATTTTTGCTTAGCCATCCAATATTCTGATTTTTTGCGAACAGGTCAAAAGCGACCCATATCAAGACGAATTTATTTATTAGAAGGTATACGCCATGGATGAAGCTTCTAAACAATATGACGATGTATCCAGAAAGCTCGACTACGAGCAGGATTTCAAAAAATTGGCCAATGCCATTCATATGGCGAGGGCTCCCAACGATATCATGGTGGGGCTTCAGGATCAGATACTCAATGTCTACCAGGTAGAAATGGCAACAATTTTTCTTGTTGATACCAAGAAGATGCAACTGGTTTCCTGGGTGCTCCTGCCAGGAGAATTTCTCGGCAAGATTCGTGTGCCTGTTGATAAGACAAGTATTGTCGGTTACGCAGCCACGACAAGAGAGATTGTCGTCATCCAGGATGCATATGATAAGGATGAATTAAAACAGATAGATCCGGAACTCAGGTTTGATTCCTCATGGGATAATAAAGCAGGATGCCGGACAAAGCAGGTGCTGGCAATGCCAGTCCTGTTTCAGGGGGCCCTTATGGGCGTTATCCAATTGATGAACAGACTGGATGGCAATGAATTCAGCGAAAACGACCGGAATCATATAGTTGATCTTTCGGAAACACTGGGGATAGCCCTTCGCAACCTTAAGTAGAAAGAAGGGAGAGCGCCGACAAAATATGATGTCCTTGTCCGCAAGGACATGATTACCGAGAAGGAGCTGGATCGGGCTTTTGCCATTGCCAATCAGAAGAATGAAAATGTTGAAAATATTTTGATGGAGAATTTCCGGATTCCAAAATATGACCTGGGAAATGCTATTGCCCATCATTATCAGACAATTTTTATTGATTTAAGTAACCTGGAGGTTGATACAGAAGAGCTCTATGAGGGCATCAGTGTTGACTATCTTCGAAAAACAGGACTTGTGCCGATATATTTTGAAGATGGCAAGGTGACAATGGTGGCGGAAGATCCGGATAACCATGCCCACCTGTATGAGATGAAGCAGGTTTTCAGGGCTGACAGTGTTGAGGTCCTTTTTTCACTGCAGTGCGACATTGATGACTTTTTTAGCCGGATGACATCACCACAGGAAAAGGAAGTGATGGAAAGTGACACTCCAAGTCAGACATTTGATGAAATCCTTCAGAAGATTGATACGGACGAAAAGCGATCACCACAAAAAAAGGTCGACCAGCAGGATACCGAGCAACGCCCTATTGTCATGCTGGTTAATAAAATTATCGAGGACGCCTGCGAACTGAATGCTTCGGATATTCATATTGAACCTTACGGTATGGAGCGCGACGGGGAAGTTCGATACCGGGTGGACGGTCAGTGCATTCATGCCCTGGCCATTCCCCAAATACATGTACGCCCGGTTGTGGCTCGCATAAAGGTTCTAGCAGATCTTGATATTGCTGAGAGGCGCAAACCCCAGGATGGCAAGATAAAATACCGGACTTCTGGTGGCAAGAATGTTGAGCTGCGGATTGCTACCATTCCGACTGCTGATGGTAACGAGGATGTCGTGTTGAGGATTCTGGCCGGCAGCAAACCGCTCCCGTTAAACGAGATCATGCCTCTCAGGGTCGCCAGTAATTTTGAACCACTTATTCGCAGCCCTCATGGAATTATACTTGTTGTCGGGCCAACCGGATCAGGTAAAACAACGACTCTTCACTCTGCCCTGAATTATATCAATACACCGGAAAAAAAGATCTGGACGGCAGAGAATCCGGTCGAAATTTCACAGTACCGGTTGCGGCAGGTGCAGATCCATTCAAAAATAGGTTTGACGTTTCCCGCAGCTCCGCCCTTCTTGTCCGCAAAGTAGTGATGTCTTCCATGGCCGCAGTGGCCAGTACTTCAAGCCCCCGATGCATAATTTTATTCTTTGTCCTGCTGATATCAGTATCAATGGACACTACCCCGGTGATCATGAAAACTGACCGCCCGCTGGGCAACGCCCCGCATAACCAGATCACCTTTCTGCTGATGACCGAATATTGTCTTCTCATGACTTGTCATGCTCAACATGGCAGTAACTTCCCCTTCAGTCCCTCTACCCTTGTATGCTTGGACCTCCGGACTAATACGGATCACCTCTTCAAGCTCCTCCGGCGATGCAAAGAGAGATTTAACCAATGGATCTGCATGATATCCTTTCCTGCTTAATTCCACCGGACCAGGCAAAGCATCGACAATGGATGTGCAGTAATTCATGGATCCGGTAATCGGATCCCGCAAAACATTATGGTATCGCTTGGCCTGTCGAATGTACGGGTCTGCCACCTCCACAACCTGCTCCGTGATTTGTCGGAGCATTTTCTCTTGTGTTTTATGCTCCTGGTAGCGGTGCCAAGTATTTCTGAACCATCTGCCGATCTTTATTCCGCCAACCTGCCCGTTCATGTCTCACCACATGTCAAATTGTTTGTAATTCTCAGCTCAAGATTTTAAAAACAGTTAATTACCACTGAAAATCCACTCAACCAGAAAGACAAGTTGAATAAAAAAACAGAAAAATCAACAGCAGGACACCTCACGTACCGGCACAGAGGAGTTTTTTGATGTTTGTCTTTTACTACATGCAGACCCGCAAAATCTGGTTCAAATCCGTACGCCCTGCAAAGACCATCTGAATACCCTCTTGCAGAAGTGTTGGCATACCGGCTCCCATTGCGGCCTTTTTTATCTCATCAACTGATGCACGCTCGACAATGAGTTTATTCAGCTTTTCATCTTTCACTAAAAGCTCAAACAAACCGACCCTGCCTTTATAGCCTGTATCATTACAATTCTGGCATCCTTTTGGCTTATAGAAAACAACTTTTTCTGAAAAGGGCTTACTTATATCTTGATCGAAATTTTCTCCGTAAAGTGCCTTCAGGTGATCATATTCCGTCTGGTCAGGATTGTATTTCAACCTGCATTTGGTGCAGAGAGTCCTGACCAGTCTTTGAGCCAGAATGCCAAGCAAAGCATCAGCAAAGTTAAATGGATCCATTCCCATATCGATCAAACGAACAATTGTTTCTGACGCCGAGTTGGTATGCAGGGTGCTGAACACCAGATGCCCGGTCAGCGAAGCCTCAATACCCATCCGGGCCGTTTCCTGGTCGCGCATCTCACCAACCATTATGACATCAGGGTCGGCCCGCAGGAAAGAGCGCAGCGCCGCGGCAAACGTCAAACCTATTATTGAAGGGATCTGCACCTGCCGCAACCGGTACTGTGAAATTTCGACCGGATCCTCTGCCGTCCAGATCTTTTTTTCCGGTGTAGTGATATAATTCAGGGCAGAGTGAAGAGTCGTTG
>NIWG01001843.1_pt1 | contig 10716 bp, 17 predicted proteins | sample 1523271 | NCBI WGS metagenome assembly NIWG01 (sample SAMN06894523, study PRJNA379456) | ciliate metagenome | isolation source: three single ciliate cells amplified by MDA sediment | place: USA: Santa Barbara Basin
ATAAAGGAGAAATCATTTGTAGAGATTGTGGTTTAGTAATTGAAGATAAAATGGTTGACTTCGGTCTAGAGTGGAGAGAAGGAGAAGATTCTACAGGTAGAAAAGGTAGGGCAGGAGCTCCTATGACTTATACACAGTATGATCAAGGTCTAGGTACTGAAATTGGTACAAGTTCTGACTTGTATGGATTAGCAGGAAAAGACAGAAATAAATTCTTTAGATTAAGAAAATGGCAGAATAGAATATCTACAGCTATTGAAAGAAATTTAAAATTAGCTTTAGCTGAACTTAAGAGAGTAGCATCTTACTTAAAATTGCCAAAAGCAAGAATAAAACTAGCAAGTATTGACATAGATAAAGTCAACCAAGTATGTGACTATATAAAAGATATTTCAAAAAAGACTGGTGTTGAGATGCGTGGACCTATTCCATTACCTACTAAAAAGCTAAAAGTTACTACAAGAAAAACACCTTGTGGAGAAGGAAAAGCTTCTTGGGAACGTTATGAAATGAGAGTACACAAAAGACTTATTGATCTTGGTATAGATGAAAGGGCTTTAAGACTCGTTATGAGAGTACCTATTCCTGAAAGTCTTAATATTGAAATTGAAATGATCGAAGATTAATTTCTTTATTTTTTATTAATTTTATTTAAAAAAAGAGGTAATTTAAAGACTAAAATGAATGTTAGAGAATTCCCAAATGTTGAAGTTGACAAATTACCTAAATTATTGCCTTCTAAAAATCCATTTACAATAGGTGCTTTAGGAATTCCTTTAGTAAATCCATATATTGAATTAGTATCTTCAATGATTGCTTCTGTTGAAAATTCTGGTAAACTATTAGGTGGAACAATTGATCTTTATGTACAAGGTGCAAATAATATTTGCAGTTATAAAATTTCTGAAGATGAAGGACTGCAAGTTATGAGTAATGAATTTAATAGAAAGAATTTGGTTTATGCTGTTGTTTTAGCTTCTAAAGATCCGCTAAAAGCTGAAAAAGTTATTGCAAAAGGTGATGAAATGAGGGAATTTTTAGGAAATCATGATTTTATTTATGATGAAGATGGTGTTAGAGATAGAACCTTATTTGTTCCATCTCCTCATTTTATGGGTTGTGCATTTAATGTAGATTATGAGATTAAAGATCTTGAAAATATGATTGATTTTGAATAAAAATGAGAATATTTAAAGGGAGTTTAGAAGAATATCTGAATGATCATGATGATCTTAAATATACTGATCTTGGAAATGGGTGTTTTAGACCTTCTAGAGTATATCCTAGTGAATGGAAAATAAGATTCCAGAAGAAAAAAGATGATATTAAACATCATGAACAAATTTCTTTAAAAGATCCTAATCAATTTGAAAGAGTTGTAATAAATTATCTTTTTGGACATCATTATGTTTTATTTGAAACATTATATGTCCCTTCAAGATGTGGTGGTGTAGTTGCTCAAAAAATCAAGGGAAATCTTTATTCTGTTGATCCTAATAATGATCCTTTTTAAGTAATATTTATAAATAAATTATATTTCTTAGATAATATGCCGACGTGGCACAACTTGGTACTGCGCAAGATTGGAAATCTTGTTCCCTCTGGGTATCCCAGTTCAAATCTGGGCGTCGGCGTTTAATTTTATTAATAACTGTTATTTTCTTATAAGGGTATAATTCACATTTATTATTCTAAAGATTTAATCATAACATCAACAGCTTCAGCTTTTTCAAAAACTTCTTCCATCTTTTGATCTATAATTGGAATTTCTTCATCAATTTTATCTCTTGCCTTTAAATTCCACACAAAATATTCTGCAGTATTCATAGACGCAGGATCTCCCCCGTAAGCATTGGCAATACCTTCACCAAGTAATCTTACTGTACTTTCGGTTAGAAGTACTGCTAATTGACCAGTTAAAAGACTAAGTGCCTCGTAAGTAGAAGTTAATGCGCTTGTGGTGAGTTTTGAAGCACCATAAATAATTTCATCCTGGAATCTGTTTCTTAAGGTTGTTAATTCTTGTCTTGTTCTTGTATAAGACTTGTATTCTTCACTTAATTCTTTTTTGTATGATTCTAAGGCTGTTTTATCCATAACGCAGGATCCTTCAAAACAAATACGACCAAGATCTCTTCCAGCTATAGTATCTAATTGATTTGTACAATCTTCAGAAAATGTTTTTTCACATTCTGCTATATTAACATCACACGCTTGTTTCCATAATAGATTATTTTCACAAATTGGAGTACAATCACTAAGCATTTCACATTCTCCTTCATTGCAAGATTTGCATGTACCTTTTATCCAACATTTCCCATCAGCAACACAACAGTTAAAATCGTTTTTTGCATTACAATTATCAGGACAACTATCATCATCAGTTGTTAAACAAGGTGCTTCTTCAACTTCTTCTTCGCTTGTTCCTAATTGAATTGTTAAAATTATTCCACTACTTTCTGAAAATCTTGAATGTGCAACACTAACTTTTATACACTCGCTAGGTACTGAATCTAAAAATTTACTTTTACGAAGACAATTCTTAGAGCAATATGATGACATTCCTTGATCAGGTTCATAAGAAGCATCAAGAATTTGACAAGCTCTCATTCTTCCACGAAGCACAGCACAATCACTATTAGAATTATCTATACTTATTTGACATTCATATACTGCTTCATCATGCTCATAACACCCATTTAAGAAAAAAGCTAATAAAATAATAGCTAAGATTATCTTTTTCATATTTTATTTGATTAAATTTGGAGTATATAAATATTTCCAATGCATGGGTGGTGTTTGGGGGCTTGAGTTTAAGTTCAACTATGAGGTCTAAGAGCAAAAATAGGTTAATTTAAAAAAGGGTGTTGTTTTCAAGTTTTAAATGGCAAATATGCCATTATTAGTGAGGTAAAAAAATGAATGGAAATGTAAAATTTTTTAATAGAGGAAAAGGATTCGGCTTTATTGCTGCAGAAGATGGAAAAGAGTATTTTGTACATCAATCTGATATTGGTGAAGGAGTTGAACTTAATGAAAATGATGCTGTAACCTTCGACATTCAAGAAGGCGACAAAGGCCCAAAAGCAGGTAATGTTAAACTTGGTGCTGAACAAGCTGCTCCTGCAGAAGAAAAAGCACCAGCTGCAGAAGAAAAACCAGCAGAATAAATTATAAATTATTTTTTTTATTTTTTTTAAATAAAAACTGTGTGTGTAGCACGAGAGGAGTTCGTATAAGGATTTGTTTTCTAGCACTACCTTCACATTTATATACTATTCAGATTTTCTAATTTCTATGGTAAAAATATTTTTTGGTTGTTCTATGCGTGGAGAACATAATTCTATAAATAAAGAAGAATTAGCTAAATTCCCTGATATAATTGAGGAGTTAGGTCATGAATTGGCTTCAAGACATCAAACACAAGATTGGGAAAAGAGTGAGGCTAAACTAACAAACTCAGATATTCATGACAGAGATTACAAATGGGAATTGGAATCAGATGTAGGAGTATTTGAGATTAGCTATGCGAGTTTAGGTGTTGGTGGTGAAATTTCTGATATGACTCATTTAGGTAAACCAGTCTTATGTTTATTCAAAAGAGAGTTAAAAGATAAAGTTTCTGCATATATTCAGGGAAAAATGGGATCTCAGTATGTTAATACCCCTTTTGAAATTTATGCTTATGAAACATTAAATGATGCAAAAAATAAAATTAGAAAATTTGTTGAAAATAATTCTTAAATTACTCTGAACTTATTACATATAAATAGGCTAGTTACAAAGAAAATAACTATTATCATAAGATTTAAAAATAGCTAAATAATCTTAAAGAGTTATAAAATGACTGATCTAAGAATAAGTGCAGCAAATTTGACAAAAATTGAATTAGATGATAGAATTCTTGTAGGATTAAATAAAAAGCGATTTGACGCAGGGGGGAAAGTATATACTCCTTTTGGTGGGGCTTTAGAATTCTATGAATCTGCAAGACCTTTTCTTGTGAGTTTGGGAGCAGATTTTGAAAAAGGTAATGATCTTAGATTTGTAATCTCAGAAGATAGATTGCCAGAATTTGAAAATTGGTTTTATCAACAAAGAGGAAGAGAAAGTTCTCCATATAGAGAATTAAGAGAAGAACTAGTTGATGAAGAAAGAGTATTACCAAATTTACCAAAAAATGTTGTTAATTTAGAATATTTAACAACAACTACTGAAAAAGGAGTTACTGATAGACCCTATCAAGAAGGGAAAGTTACACGAAGATTTTTTGAAATCTATAGAGCATCCTTTAATCCTGAATATGAGCAAATGTTAAGAACTGCTTTAGCACAACCAGCTACACATTTAGGACTTGTTACAGAAAAAGAAATTTTAGATGGAATATCTGATTTAGGAATAGAAATTGCAGCAAATTGTAAACCACTTCTTTACAAAGGATAAGTTCTCGTTTCATTCATACTTCTTTAAAGTATATATTAAAAGATATATATTAGAAAGGTTTATAAGTTATTAATAGATTATATATTTAAAATGGAAGAATTTTCAACACTAGAAAAAGGAACAATAGTGGTTTTGGCATCGTCTCTTGCTATTATAACTTCTGTAATGTTTTATCAAATGAAAAATTCTGATAGGAAAAATTCTGATATACCAACTTCAATAGTAGTACCATCATTATCTTCAGAAAATTCTAGTAGAGATATTATTAAAGATACTAAATATAGATTACCTAACATTTTAGAAGAAGATCAAACAGAACCATTAGATCATCAAGTTGATTTTGAGTTTAAAATTCAAGAAAGTGTAGATGATACGCTTGATTTTGATTTACACAAACAACCATTAAAATCACCTTTGGAGGATTCTAATAAAGACTTGAGAGGTATTAGAGTGTATAAAAGTTTAGGATATCCCAAAGAAAAAGCAAATGCAAATCTAGATAGAATTTTAAAAGATATGGATAATCCCCCTTCTTTTTCATTTGATAAGTCTGCTCAAAAACATCCTGATTTTGCATCAAGAGGTAAAAGACTAAAATTACCTATTGAATCTCATGTTAAAGGAAAATGTATTTTAAATGTAGGTTATAGCCCTTGGGATATTTTTGCAAATATAGAATATAATGTTAAGGATTATACTGCAAAAGAATGTGTTGATATATTTAATGAAGAAGTAAAAGATGGAATGCCTGATTGGGTTGATCTTAATACAGGTAAATCAATTCCTATGTTATACAAATCAGTAACTATAACTTTAGATCATCCAAAAGTTAAAGCAATTGAATGTTCTCCAATTATATTAGCAGAGTATTATGTTGCTGGAAAAACTAATGATATTATTGCAAAAAGAGTAGAAGAAGATTATGAATTAGATCCTGATGCTCAAAGAATTACATCTTATCCTAACATATCTTATGATTTACCAATGGGTCCTAATGATACTGGTATGTGTGTAATCTTTTTTGGTTTTGGACCAAATTCTTCTAGAACTACGAAAAATGATGGGTGTCAATATACCCCTCAACAAGCTATTGATAAGTTCAATAAAGAATTAAAGAACCCTTATGTTTTGGGCCATCCAGAGATTACATATATGTCTGTTGAATTATATGATTACCCTAAAAAGCCTACTGTTTTATTAGCAGAACACTTCTTTGCTCAACAATAAAGATATTCATACTTCTTTAAAGTATATATTAAAAGATATATATTAGAAAGGTTTATAAACTAAATTAATATTTTATTTAATATGAGAAAAAATCTAACAAACATCGTGTTATCTGGATTATTAGCAGGCCTTATTACAGGATGTTCTAAAGATCCAAAACAGATGGGAGTTGAAGAAATCTTAGCAATTGAAAAAGATCATCAAACAAGAATAACAATAGAATATCTGGATGGAAATGGCAAAGTTTATAGAACAAATATACATAAATCTAATACCTTCAAATGTAATGATATCGAAATAAATCCTAAGGATTTTTTAACTAAATCAGATCCTATGCCTTATGGTAAATTTGATGCAGAAGCATATAAAAAATATCAATTAGAACATAAATGATATTCTTAGAAAAGTTTATAATATCTTTTTGGTTCTTCTTTTATGTGCTCTATATATAATATTAAAATGAAAGATTTTCCAAAAATTGAATTAAATGAAATTGAAAATGGTGGTTTTTTTATTGTTCGTTATTTTCCATGCTATTCTGATAAAGGAATTGCTGCAACAAAAGTAATAGAAACCAATGATTTAGGCTTTGCATATCAAAACCTACCTATGGGTATAGAAGGTTTTGTTAATAAAGATTTTTTAGAAGAATTAAAAGATGTTTATAGATCTGATAGTGTAAAAGAAGCAATAGTTGGATTACCTCAGGGATTTAAAGCACCTCTAGATAGAAATCTTATTAGTGAAATTGGTGGAATATATATTCCAAAGGAAAGAGAATCTCTATTAAATGGTCTTTCTCAGCATGAAAACTATAAAAAAAGTTTAGAAGGGCTAAAAAACCCCTATCATGTTATGACTGGGGCTGAATTAGAACAAGTTCTTGAAAAATAATTAAGCAATTTAACAAGAGAAACCTTTAAATACTACTTCTTTATATGATTTATATAGTATATAGTTTATATTAGTTGTAATTATAAAGAGGGATAATTATTTTAGAGGAGGATTAAAAATGAATAGAAAAGGCGGACCAAGAAGAAAAACAAGAAGCAAATTAAGAAAAAATACTGGTGAAAAAGGAAAATTTAGTATAAGAAGGTATTTTCAAACTTTTAAAGCTGGAGATAAAGTTCAATTAGTAGCAGATTCAGCTTTTCAAAAAGGAATATTTCATTTAAGATTTCACGGTAAAAAAGGTGTTATCACAGAGAAACAAGGAAAATCATATTATGTAGCTATAAAAGATAAAAACAAAGCAAAATCGTTTATAGTACATCCAATACATTTGAGAAAGTTGTGAGGAAATAATAAAAATGGTAAAACCAAAAATAATCGAAGAAAAGCCAGTTAGTATGGCTGAACTTAAAGCAGAAATAACAAAGATAAAGAAAAAAGGCGAATTAAATTTCAGAGCTGAAAAAACAGAAGAATATCTTAATCAATTTACTATACTTGATTCAAAAAAAGCAGCTGAATTAAGAGCTAAATTAGACAAATTAAAGATACCTAGACTTAAAGAAGAACATATTGTTAAGATTATGGATTTACTTCCAGGATCTGTTGAAGAGCTTAAATCAACTTTAAGTGGTTATACAGTTACAATAACCAATGATAATTTAAAGAAAATTGCTGAGGCTATTAAAGAATTTAGAAAATGAGCTTACAAAAAGAAGAAAAGGCTATCGTATTGGACTTTTTACCTAATGGATATCCTTTTGACAATACACCTTCATACAAGAAGAATGCTATTGTCCAAGCTTTCGGTAAAGCACATCTAGTTTTCTTAGAGTTTGTTCCAAAAAAAGGTATTACCCTTCAGCCTACTCAAGAAGTTTATATTGGTGATGGTAAAAGGGAAGAAATTCATCATATAATCGGAAAATTAGATATTGATAAACTTACTGGAACTGCGGAGTCTGGTCTTAAAGAAGCAGTCTATGACTTTGTTCACAAACATCCTGAAAGATTTATAGAATTTTTTAATAAAGCTCAACCTTTAACAACAAGAATGCATCAATTAGAATTACTACCGGGTGTTGGAAAGAAACACATGTGGGAAATAATTGAATCAAGAGATGAAAAACCTTTTGAAAGTTTTGAAGATATTAAAAAGAGAGTAAAATTAATGCCTGATCCTGAAAAAGCTATTATTAAGAGAATAATGGCAGAACTTGGTGGACAGGAAAAGCATAAATTATTTGTTGGAATACCTCACGCACCTCAATAATTCTTATGATAGATTACCAAACAGAATTAGATAGAAAAGTAGATGAAGCTCTTAAAAAATTAGATACAGATCAAATTCCTGGTGAACTTATTGCGCTTCTTGCATTTCCAGGGTATTTTAGAGAACATCACGATCGTAATGAAAATGTTGAATATTTCGAAAAAAGGATTCTCCAAGAAGGAGATTAGGGAGCTAGGAAAAGCATGGGGAGTATTATCTTTAGCCTTTGCAATAGCATTTAATGGTCTTTCTTTTACTTATTCGTTTTTTTTAGCTTTTTTAGTATCAGCTTTAACTGTTGGAACAGCTTTTATTTTTCATGAAATGGGTCATAAGATTGTAGCTCAAAAATATGGATGTTTTGCTGAGTTTCGTTCTTTTGATAATATGCTTTTTTTAGCTTTACTTATGTCTTTATTTGGATTAATCTTTGCAGCACCTGGTGCTGTTATGATTCATGGTCCAATAGGGATTAGGCGTAATGGAAAGATATCTTTAGCAGGACCTGGTGTAAATATAATATTAGCTTTGGTGTTTTTAGGATTGTTTTTTGTACTTGGTTCAAATGTAATCATATATTATGGATTTTTAGTAAATTCGTGGTTAGCACTTTTTAATATGATTCCATTTGCAATGTTTGATGGTGCTAAAATATTAAAATGGAATAAATTTGTGTATGTATTAATTGTTTTTATTTCTGTAGTTTTTGTTGGAATGAGTGGTATCTTTGCGTAATTATTATAGTCTAGCGTAATCTTTATGATATTGTTTTAAATATCCTTATTACTCATTTCTAATATGGTATTAGAAATAAATTATAATAAAGAAGATATGATACGTCTTCTTTTAGAACAAACTATACCTCAAATGAACATAGATGCTTTTTTTTATCCTTCTTGCAATATTAAGGTTGGTTCTTTAGGTGGAGTTAGTATGCCTTTATTCCATGGTCAATTATATGAAGGTCCCTTAGATGTTCATACTAAAACTGGAGCAGAATTGTTAGCTACAAGACATTATTTAGATGCTCTTGATTCTTATTTAAAAAGTGCAGAAGAACATGCAAACCAATATGGTTTTCAAATGGTAATATTCGAAGAAGGATGTAAGTTAGAACATTATGATCTATTACAAGACACAATTAAGGGTGTTGGAATCGGAACTTTAAATGTTAATTCTATTAACTCATTAGAGAAATTTTTACAAATGTATGTTTCTGCAACATATCCTTCTGATGAAAATAAATCAGAATTATTTAAACAAAAAGAAAGTTTAATAGACAAATTAAATTCAGTTAAAAAAGCATATGAATAAAATGAATATAGAAAAATTTTTAGAAGGATTAGAAGTGTATAAAACTTATAAAGGTAGACAACCAATACATTCTTCTCATAAAATAAATTTGGACCATGAACAGGATGTATTTGTTATTCGTACATATAAAACAATGTATGATGATGGTTATGAAGGCTCAGAGGACAAATTTTCTTGGTTATTAACAAAAGATGCTTTTTTACCAGTTCTTGAAGAAATAGCAGCTAATAATGCTGTGAGTTTAGATGCTAGAACATTAGAAATTTATGAGTTAGATGAATATGATCATACATCTAATATAATAGATAGTTATACAATGAAAGCAACTCTTGGAAGAATAAGTGGTGAGTTGAAAATTGAAGAAGGTAAATTAGATATTACTGGTTTAAAATTTCAAGCAGAAGAAGAAGGGGAAGCAGTTAGAGATGGAAAAACATTAGAATATGATCAAAGAGAACCTCTTATTGGTAAAAGATTAGATGAATTAAAAACATAATATATTTAAAGGACTAATTCTAAGTTATAATTATGAAAAAACAGCAAAAAGAGAAGATTGATAAGATAAGGTTCATCATATCTTATATTATAAGAACTCTTATTATTGGTTCGTTTTTTTATGCTGTATATTCTCAAAGTTGGATGACTGCTTTAGTTAGTGGAATTGCATTAATAATCTCATTTGCTCCTGAATTTGTAAGAGCAAAATATTCAGTTACATTACCTTCTGAATTAGAAATCATTTTTTTAATATTTGTATATGCAAGTGTTATTTTAGGAGATATTATTGGATTTTATTATAAATTTTGGTGGTGGGATATATTACTTCATGGAATATCTGGACTAGCTTTAGGAATACTTGGATTTATGATAGTATACGCTTTATATGTTGAAGAAAAAATAAAAGCCATGCCTTTTATGGTAGCTTTATTGTCTTTTTGTTTTGCTGTAACACTTGGAACTATTTGGGAAATATATGAATTAGCTATTGATCAAATACTTGGATTAACTACACAGATGGGGCTTTTAGATACAATGATTGATCTTATATTAGACTCATTAGGTGCTATAGTTGCTTCAGTTTCTGGTTATTTCTATGTTAAGTTTGGAAAAGGTTATTTTATCGATGGATTTATTAAAAAGTTTGTAAAGAAAAATCCAAAGATATTTGGTAAAATCAAAATTCTAAAGAAATTTAATTAAGATTATTAGATCCTAAATCAAATTGATATTTAACTTCTATAAGGGGGAATTTTGAAAGATCTTGAGATTTGATCCAATCATAAACTACTTTTACATCTTTTCTTCTTTTATCATTTACATCTAATAGATAATGATTATATCTAACATCAACAACACCTACCACTTTTCCATCTATATAGTAATTTGTTGTTCTTGGTCCTACTTCTTTTGTTTCCATGCCTAAATCAACATTAAAATACTCTGCACCTTCAAAGAATTCTCTTTCTAATTGTTCATCACTTATATCATAACCGTGTTCTTCTCTT
>NIWG01001856.1_pt1 | contig 10665 bp, 10 predicted proteins | sample 1523271 | NCBI WGS metagenome assembly NIWG01 (sample SAMN06894523, study PRJNA379456) | ciliate metagenome | isolation source: three single ciliate cells amplified by MDA sediment | place: USA: Santa Barbara Basin
TGAAGCCAATGGATTACCAGACATAACTCCTACGCCAGATCCAACTCCCAGCCCAAGTCCAGATCCAGGACCGCCACCTATGCCATACCCTGACTACACAACAGTTGAAATAACTGAGGTCACAGGAGTTAATAATGATTACATAGAGGACGGAAAAGCAACCACTCTCGATATTGAATTTAGCGATGGAAGTGTTAGGCGCTTCTTTTGGCACGTTGTCTATCATTTAGAAGGTGCTGAATACGATTTGATTAGAAACTGGGTTGAAGCCAATGGATTACCAGACATAACTCCTACACCAGGTCCAACTCCGACTCCTGCACCATCTCCATCACCAAGCCCATCCCCTGCACCCTCGCCCAGTCCAAGTCCGTCTCCAGAGCCTTCACCTGAGTCTGAAAGCAATCAACAAGTTGATGAGTTCACACAGCTCAGTGATGCTGATGAATCACTGACGGGGCAATCAAACATCAAGCTTCGGATGCTTGGGGGTAATGACTTCCTTGAAGTGACGGGTGGAAGCAACTATGCCAATGGCAATATGGGAGAAGACACCATCATTCTGCGTGGTGGATTTGGTGAATACTTGGGTGGGAAAGACAGTGACACCATTGAAGTCTTTGGTGCAGAAGCAGGAACCTCCGTCAATGGCAACCTTGGTACTGACTTCATTACAGGCACCGTCGCTGGTGTTATTTACAGAGGAGGCAAAGACAACGACTTGCTTGCGGTAAGCCAAGGTGATGTCTGGGGAGACAAAGGAGCCGACACCTTCCGTGCAGTAGCTGGTGATGGATTTGCTGTGATTCAGGACTACACGATTGGAGAGGATATGGTCGAAATTGAAATGGATGGGAGTTGGAGCAATGTTGGAGATGGCTTGATGTTTACCGATAACTCAGGTGACCAACTGATGCTCCTTCTAGGCATTAATGATGTTGAACAAGTGACCAGAGTTTAATAAGCAGTATTCAATAGCTTTCTTTCAGTCAGCCCTGCAATGAGCGGGGTTTTTGTTGAACCAGTGCTACAACTGAACTGCTCTATGAGCATCTAACCCCTGTCAGAAGAGCAACTCAAAGCCTTCCTAGAGAAAGTCAAAGCTGACACCAGTCTTCAGGAGAAACTCAAATCAGCTGCGGATGCTGAAGCTGTTGCTGCGATTGCCAAGGAAGCAGGTTTCAGTATTTCTGCTGATTACCTAACTAAGACTCAATCAGAACTTTCGGATGAAGAGCTGGAAGGCGTGGCTGGTGGAGGACCTAATGGAGGGTGTCCTCCGTGGTTTTTTACCTTCTTTTGATTCTTAGGTTTATGCAGGGATAATTAGTTTGACAATTCTTGAACAGCCTATTCATCAAAGCCGCTTCCATCTGAACTAATTAATGCTTAGCCCCGCCATAAGCGGGCTTTTGCTAGCTCACTCTTTTGTGGGATAGCTCAGCAGCTAAGACCAACCGAATGGGGGGAGAGTCGCATTAAATCTGATGGTGAGAAAGTTGAAGGATAGAGGCAAAATATGCGACTAACGCAGGATCTGACTCTGACCTTCCCTCAAAAACAAGGATTCCAAGGAGGGGGGTCTAGTACTTGAATCAATAGAAGCTCAGCAGGAGCTTCTCCTACTGCCCAAGAGCGATGTCCTTTTCTGTTATTAGTTCCTTGATCACCACCAAAGCTGATCTCTCCAGGCCCCATCTCCACGATCACTCCATCCATTGTTTCAAAACTACAGCGTCCACGCAGGGGAATGATCCATTGTGGCATTGGATTTTCATGCCACTCACCAACAAATCCCGGCATCAGAATTAACGTGATTAATTTGGCACTACCGCTGTAGTGCAATGCATTCAAAAGTGGAGCCGCTCCCTCAGCAAATACTGATTGCTTATGACCCGCGAGCGAATGAAGGGTCTGACAACTTTTTCCTTGATCGTTGACCCACATACGCCAAAAATGTATGCCTTTATCTTTCATGACTTTATTGCAGTCTAATTTTAGTTAGTCAAATATAGCGAATCATTCGATCCAGGCGCAATCAAGTCTTTTGCGGATGAAAATCACAGATCACAGCATTGTTGCTATCGATTTGTCGACATAATATTCACTAGCCTCGCCACTAGCTAGTTTTTTTATTGCTTCAATCGCACTAGAAAGCCCATTAGTAGCCTCTAATGCCTGGCGCTAATTAATGCTTAGCTCGTCTTGGGCAGATTTTTTTTGCCCTTGACCGCTGGATTGCTATCAAGATTGATCCAATTGGCAACTATCGTTGTCAGTAATGATTGGCTGCTCATGCTGCCCGCCCCACCAATCTTTACCGTTTGGATCACACCGCTCAAGCACAGCGTTAAACCTTTGCTGGTTGTTTGCATGGTGTTGCTACTGAACCTTGGATTAACCGGATGTGGACCATCCGATCAACCTCCACGTGGTGTGTTGCTGAAAGCGCTGGGGCTTCAAATTCAATTAACCCAAACAGCGATTGCTCGCTCCCTGGAGTTAGAGCCCGTTGGTGTGCCTGAAGTGAGTCGTGTGCGCGTGGAAGAGCAGGAATCGATCCGGCTCGGTGAGCAACGTGGAATCCATCTCACTGGGCGTTTCGATTGGAGACTTCCCTCTGATTCCGTGCGTGTAGATAGTCCTTTTGAGCTCTTTTTAGAGCGAGGTGAACGCGGCCAAAGCTGGCGTCTCGCCCAACCGGTTGGTTCGAGTGATGGCACCTCTCAGGATTGGATGACCCATCCTTTGCCGATTGATTAACTCTGATTCCGGGTTCGAAAGGCTTCAGGCTTCTGCTTTTCGAGCCGTCCTGGCGCTCAGGCTGATCAACGTTGCCCCCAAGACGCACAAGGCTCCAAGCACTACAGCGCTCGTAATCGGCTCAGCAAAAAACAACACGCCCCACAGGGATGCAAACACCACTTGGACGTAATTAATCGAGGTGGCGCGGGCTGCAGGCAGGGCGGATAGGCCTTCTGTTAACCAGATCTGTCCGATCTGAGTGAACAATCCAACCCCGATCAGCCAGAGCCACTCGGTTGGATTGGGCCACAGCGTGGCTTGGCCCCATAGCAAGGGCAGCGTTGCAGGTACAGACACCAGGGGAAAGTAAAAGACGATCACTAGAGGGTGCTCTTGAACCGATAGCTGGCGCACACTCACGTAAGCCAGTGCCGTCAGGAACGCACCACCGAGGCCAATCAGTGCCGCCATGGCGGGCAGGCTTCCCATCGTGCCCCCGACCCATTCCGGTTGTACCACCAATGTGACCCCTACTAGGCCTAGCAACACAGCGATGCCGATTCGGCGTCGGATCGGCTCGCCTAATAGCAACCATGCAGCCAGTGCCGTCAGCGTTGGGTAGGTGTATTGCAGCAGGGTTGCTGCCGCGAGTGGAAGCCGAGCGAGGGCCTCAAAGAAACACAACAACGCGGCGGTCCCTAATCCTCCACGGATCAACAACAACCCACGTTGTTCGCCCCAGGGCGAGACCTTGAGACGACGCAGCATCGCCATGGTGATGGCAATGCTGATCAGGGAGCGCACCAGCACGACTTCTGCCACTGGCAGCCGTCCCCCAAGGTGTTTCACGCAAACGGTCATCAAACTGAACGCCAACGCACAGGCGATCAGGGCACCGCAGGCTCGCCACTCTTTCGAAGATTGACTGCCTCGTATCGCGCCTAACAGCCCCTGCATGGTGGTTCCGACGACACCTGCCAACCATGGCGCATCGCGCTGAACAGCCAAAACGGCATCGGGGCTCGCAGAATGGAGACATGGCGATGCCCCGTCTACACCCCCGCACCATTGACGCCGTTAAAGAGCGCGCCGACATCGTTGATGTGGTGGGTGAGCACGTGGTGCTCAAAAAAAAGGGACGGGAATTCGTTGGTGTTTGCCCGTTTCATGACGACAGCAAGCCGTCGATGACGGTATCGCCGCAGAAGCAGTTTTATTACTGTTTCTCCTGCGGAGCGGGTGGCAATTCCATCAAATTTTTGATGGAGTTTCAACGGCAGAGCTTCAGCGACGTTGTTCTGGATTTGGCGCGCCGGTATCAACTGCCGGTGGAAACGGTTGATGGTCCTCAACAGGAGCGTCTCCGTCAACAACTTTCATGGCGTGACCATTTACATCGTGCCCTGGCGCTCGCCTCAGGTTGGTTTCGCAGTCAGCTCAAGAGTGCATCGGGCGCCGATGCCCTGGCTTACCTGCGCGATCAACGTGGCTTGAGCGAAGCCACGATGGAGACCTTCGAGCTCGGCTATGCCCCTGATCAGTGGGATGGCTTGCTCAAACATCTCCAACACGTAGAGGGGTTATCGCCAGAGCTGCTTGAGTCAGCGGGCCTGGTTGTTCCAAGGAAAGGCGGCAACGGGTTTTATGACCGCTTCCGTGGCCGTGTCATCGTTCCGATTCGCGATCGGCAGGGACGGGTCATCGGTTTTGGCGGTCGAAGCCTTGATGGCAGCGATCCCAAGTACCTGAATTCTCCGGAAACAGAGGTCTTTGAAAAAGGCAAGCACCTCTTCGGTCTTGATCAGGCGGCTAATGCGATCCGCAAGGACGATCGAGCTGTGGTGGTGGAGGGTTATTTCGATGTCATTGCCTTGCATGCGGCTGGAATCACCAACTCAGTGGCTTCGCTTGGTACCGCCCTCAGCAGTCAACAGATCACCCAATTGTGCCGATGTAGTGATGGCAAACGCATCGTTCTCAATTTTGATGCTGACCGTGCCGGAATCCGCGCCGCCAACAGGGCGATCGGTGAGGTGGAGCAGCTTGCGCTTCAAGGACAGCTGGAGTTGCGAGTGCTCCACACACCCTCTGGGAAGGATCCAGATGAGTACCTCAAGGATCACGGCGCTGGGGACTATCGCGCCCTGCTTGATCAGGCCCCGCTTTGGCTCGATTGGCAGATCGAACAGGTGCTGGAAGACCGTGATCTGACCAAGGCTGATCAGTTCCAACAAGCCGTTAGCGGGTTGGTGGAGCTGTTAGGCAAGCTGCCTCAATCTGCAATCCGCACGCACTACCTCCAGCAAGTTGCGGAGCGGTTAAGCGGTGGTCAAGGCCGTTTGGCGTTGCAGTTGGAGCAGGACTTGCGCCAACAGGTGCAAGGTCAGCGCTGGCATGGACGTTCAGCCCGGCATGAAAAGGCTGGTGAAGTCAGCCAGCGAGAGCGTTGTGAAGCCGAGATCCTGCGTATTTACTTGCATTGTCCGATTCATCGCTCCCAGGTGCGTTGCGAATTACGCCAACGGGAGTTGGAAGACTTTGCCCTTCAGCACCACCGTCTGTTGTGGTCTGCAATTACCGACCTTGAGGAAGGCAACATCGGCTCCGGTCGGTTGGAGGCAATCAGTCGGGGGGACGGATCCTGGTCATGAGTTGTCCGACCTTGATCTACCCCGTTTGCTCACCGATCAGCTGTTGCTGGAAAACAGTGCCTTGGTTGCCAGGTTGACGCCACTTTTGGAACCCGCTGAGCTACAGCGTTTGGCGTTGGCGCGTCCTATGGATGTTTTGCGGGGCTCCGCGGCGATTTTGGAACGACAGAAAAGCCATAAACGCTGCCGTCACCTGCTGGAAGCCTGGGGTGGTCAACGGCTTGAGACTTTGGAACGGTGCATTGCTTCACTCATTGCCAATGAGCAAGAGCAGACAGCGACGGCAGAGGCAGTGGATATGGAAGGTCGTATTCAGGAGATGTTTGAACAATTGAATGCGGATGCACTTCGATTGCAAGAGCTGTATTACTCCGAGAGGAAGCACATTCAGCATCTTGATCAACAACGTTGTGCTGGTTATGAGGTTGCTGTTGCTAATCCCCCTGAATCCATTCCTCCTGCGGCTTGATGGATTGGCGCTAGCCCAGCACCTGTATATCTTGATTTCACAACATCAGCGTTCCTCGTCCCTTGATGAACGCGAGTAGTTCATCGCGAACATGTGCCATTTGATTCGACGGCGTGTTCAAGATGGCAACCAGAGACGGAGAACCCTTCGTTTGGCCTTCTCGATGATGCCGCAGTGTTTTTTTGCAGCTAGACATTGAGGGTGTTTTTTAAGCCCAATGAAAACTGCGCTCGCCACACTCGTTGTTGCTCTTGCAGCACCCATTGCTGTTACAGCTGCTCCTGGGGTGCCTGACTCAGTCATGAGCCATATCACTCAGAACTGCAACGCAGCTGTAGCTGGAAACAGTGAAGCAACTCAATCCGACGAAGACTGCATCGCTAGAGCTGTGGAGGCTTACCAGAAGACCCAGCGATAAAACGCCCTCACAGACTGGTTCTGCATAAACGAGTGACAGTCTTTTTGGCCCTGCAGGTAGCAGGGCTTTTTATTTGGCAAGCTTTTTTGCTTCTATCTAAAACCTAGTGCTAACTATTTTGGTGGATTGGTGGAATCAGTGAAAGACTAATTTGATCTTGTCATTGCGATGGGCAAGCGACCAGTTCTCTTCAAGCCTGGAGCCGCACAAACTCGCTTGTTGGGGTGACTCAGCTCGATGCTCTAACAGCTTCGTCAGCTCTGATCTCAGGGCCTGCCACCACACGCCATGGCGTGTGCGTTTGAGTAGAGCTTGCAACACTCCTCGAGATCTTGCATCGCTGATAATGGATCAATAGCTTTTCTCAGTGATGTCTGAATTTTTCGAAGCGATCTGGCATGGAGAAGGAATCGGCGATGGCGGCGATCTCGATGAAGCTCTGCAGGCTTTTGTGGTGGTGAAGCCTGAAAATAATGATTGGATCGAGGCTTGTGCTGTCGAGGGTGCTAATCCTCGTATTGAGCGTTTTGCCTCCTTCGATTCCTATCTCGATAATCAGGATGCCCTTGAAGTGATTACGGTGACGCCTCAGATGATTGCAGTCGCGATTGAGCAGTTGCCCGTTTGATGACTGATTCCACGATTGACTTTTCGACCTACACGCCGGTGAACCATCTCTGGCCCGCTTTTGTGGAACGACTGGGATCTGAGAAGGCGCAACAAGCAGTGCGTCAAGCTCTTGATCTTCAAGGCATGAGTGGTCATGCCGGTAGTCTTCCCGTTCTTTTTGTTGAAACCTGTGGCCTGGCTCTCGCTTACACAGATCTTGTCCGAGAACAGACAGGTCTGAACAGCCATGGATATCGCATGGTTTTATTGCTTAGCCGACGTGAATTAGAAGTGCAGTTATTGCAAGATGCGTTGTAAATTTGTGTTTATGACTTGGTTAACGATCAAGTGACAAGCGTTGGGTATTCTTTTGCGAGCATGGCAATGACCACAGCCAGAGTCACCATCGAAAGAATCGTTGTTCCTGCCACGATCGATTCGGTTTCCTCAACATAGACGTCATGGGATCGCGCGACTGCATATTGACATTTTGCTGTAGGGACTGCGCTGCATAGAATGACGGCAACTGAAGGTGCTGGGGGCAGTTTGACGAGGTCACAAATCATCCAAGCAAGCACTGGCATTAGGAACAATTTGAAAAAGGTACATTCACTTACGATGCGAATGTGGTTTTTGAAAAGCGTGAAGTTCAACTGAGCTCCAATAGCAAAGAGTGCGACTGGTGCTGTTGTGATGCCAACGGCATTCAAGCTCGTTCCTAAGACGCTTGGGAATTGGAAGCCTAGGAAGGACAGTATTAGGCCTAAAATCATCGCAATGAAGTAGTTGGCTCTCATTGCTTTGCCAATGGAATTGAGTGTTTTTCGAAAATTTAATTTTGAGTTTTCTTCTGATGTGTATTCATAGATGATCGATGTTGTTTGCAGTCCAATAATTAATACAATGACCCCAATGACGCCGTATGTTGCGCCTCCTACTGGAAGCATGATGGCAAGAATTGGCAATGCAATCATGCAGGTGTTTGAGTAGGATGCTGCAGCTGAAAAGTAAGATCCAATTAATAAATTTTGGCGTTTGACGATCCTTGCATAGGAGTAAGCTATGATGAATACAGTAAAGGATACTAATAAATATCCGCCAAAGAATTCAATATATTTTGAAAGGTTTTTAAACATGTCTTGCCTTGTCATGTCAAGGACAATCATGCAGGGAATTGAAATGTTTAAGACGTAGCCGATTAGGATTCCGCTGTTGCTGGGATCGAACTTTTTGGTGCGTTTTGCGATGTAGCCAATGCATAAATATGCAATGACTGGAAAGATTGCCTTAAGGATTGATCCTGGCATTTTGAACTTATTTGTATCCCTTTATTTAAGCTGTGAAAAGTGATGATGTCAATTTTTTGTCGCCCTGTTTTTTATGTTTTATTGCTTAAATCCTGGCCTTGTCTGCACGCATTGTTGGCTTAGGCCCGCACCACCGGCACGTCGCTCAGGCGAGTTGTGGCGGCTCGACCAAGCCGTTCGCGTCGCATGGCCCAGCTCGGATCCAGACCGCAGGCGGCCCATTGCACCGTGCCTCGCCCATAGCGGTGATTAAGGCGATCGACCGTTTCCATCAAGCTCTCCCGTTTTTGCTGCTCTTCTTCGGTGCAGGGCACCCATAGATGCTGCTGAAGTTGATCGATTCCCTGCAGGTGTTGCATCAGAACGCCTGCCTTTGCCAGTGGGCGGTGCGGTTGAAAAATGCGTTCCACCAGCGGTAATGCAGCTTCCAACAACACACGCGTGTCGTTGCTGGGTAGATCAAGGCTGGTGCTGGCCGCTCGGCTGTAAAAGGCTGGAATGAATGGGCTCGTGCGCGTATAAATCGTGAGAGCCGCTGTGCGTTGATGCTGCTTGCGTAGCTTTTCAGCCGCTCGCACTACGTAGGTTGCTACCGCTTCGCGGAGCTCTTCCAGGCTCGTAATGGGATGGCTGAAGCTGCGACTGACGCAGGTCTCCTGCTTCGGAGAGGGTTCGAGATCAAGCGGTAAGCAGGCATGACCTTGTAGTTCTCTCTGGAGCCGAACTCCCACCACACCTGCCTTAGCGCGCAGGCATCCGCTGGGCATATCCCGCAGCTCCCGTGCGTTGACCACTCCCCGCATTCGGCACCAGACAGCGAGTTTGCGGCCGATGCCCCAGACGTCTTCAATCGAAATCGTTTCCAGCCAGTGATCGGGGTCACGACACAATCCAAGATCAAAGAGTCCGGCGTTGGCCGGCACCACTTTTGCGAGTCGGTTGGCGAGTTTGGCTTGTCCTTTGCTAGCCCCGAGACCAATGGCAATGGGCAGACCGAGGTTGCGTCGGGCCAAGGTTCGTAACTGCTGTGCCCATGGATGCAGATTTCCGTCCGAGGGGCGGCTGAGCCGGGCAAACGCCTCATCAATGGAGTAGATCTCCAGATCCTCAACCTGGCTTTCCAACAAACTCATCAGCCGTTGACTCATGTCGGCGTAGAGCGCGTAATTCGAGCTGCGAATGACAACATTGTTTTGTTCCAGATGTCGCTTCGCCTTGAAGTAGGGGGTGCCCATGGCGATGCCAAGAGCTCGTGCTTCAGCGCTACGGGCCACGATGCAGCCATCATTGTTTGAGAGCACCACCACTGGCCTGCCGATCAGGGCCGGATCCAGGCTCTGCTCGCAAGAGGCATAAAAATTGTTGGCATCAATGAGAGCCGTGACCTGGTTCATCGCGACAAAGTGAGCGCTAAAGCGGATGGATGACGTGAATCGCTACGCCCCAGATCTGCACATCTCCGCAACGATGGAGGTCTAAATGGGGATAGTCAGGGTTGGCCGCTTCCAGGCGTAGATGGCCGCGGTAGCGAGCTAGGCGTTTGAGAGTGAAGGCACCATCCAGCACAGCCACCACCACTCGGCCGGGACGAGGGTCGAGGCTGCGATCGACCACCAATAGATCGCCATGGTGAATGCCTGCGCCAGTCATGGAGTCGCCGCTTACGCGCAAAAAAAAGGTGCTGCTTGGATGGCGAATCAGTTGCTCATTGAGATCGATCCCCACATCGATGTAGTCGTCCGCAGGGGAGGGAAAACCTGCGGCAACCTGGTCACTTGCTATGGGCAGGCAAAGCTCTGGACGCTGGAGCCGCAGAGGCTGGGGTGGCTGAAGCGATATCCGATCCAATCTCACGGAAGCGCACAATGACGATCACTTAATAGTACAAGTGTTCTATCGTTTGTGCCGTCGTTGGCGTTCGATCGCCCGTTGCGTGTTGCTTAAGGCCAGGCCTGCGGGCAAGAGTTTGTCTTACAGCGTTGGATTTTCTAGGACCTTCTCCTTCTTTTCTGCTTCCCAGACCTCGAGGACATCAGGAAAATGCTCTTCTATACATAAATCACAGATTCCATGGCTGAAATTTAAATTTGTACGTGCCGATAAATACTGATCTAGATGCAACCAATTTCCTTCAGTGTCTTTCGCTTTCCTGCAATAAGAACATGTCGAGATGAAGCTGCCGCTGTCGGTGTGTGAACAGAAGGATTCAATTAAGTTGATTGATCTCTTCCTTAATTCTAAAAAAGCAACGGCTTGTCTTGACAGAGATTGCATGATGCTGAACTGTGTGTCAGTCAGGCCATGGGGCTCTCTGTCGATCACGCAAAGCGTGCCGATCCTATGGTTTTTGTCATTTTGCAGTGGAAAGCCTGCATACAGTCTGATTTTAGGTTCTCCTTGCACTAAGGGATTGTCAAAGAATCGTTCATCTTTTAAGGCGTCTTCAACGATTAAGGGTTCAGAGGA
>NIWG01001862.1_pt1 | contig 10653 bp, 15 predicted proteins | sample 1523271 | NCBI WGS metagenome assembly NIWG01 (sample SAMN06894523, study PRJNA379456) | ciliate metagenome | isolation source: three single ciliate cells amplified by MDA sediment | place: USA: Santa Barbara Basin
GCCCTTTCAGTTTTTCGTTCTTCAAGATTTGGAGTGTTCCAACCGCCAAAAAATTCGATATAGATTTTATGTTTAGGTAAATAAAAATCAGCTATTCTGGGATAAGAAATTGCATCCCCTTTAAGACCATAAATTTTTTTCTCTCTCTTATAATCTTCACCAATTTTATCTAGAATTCCTGCTACAAAATCTTCACCATCGCTAGCTAACCTATTTGGATCATATACCATTTTAAATACAATATTTGTCAATTTTTGACGTATTAAAGGTTTCTTTAAACGCCATTTACTATGAAAATAATAATTTTAAAACCAACTAATCAACCAACTAAATAAACTCAAACAAAAACATTATCCCCATCAAAAACAATTCTAGGAACTTTATAATTAAAAGCATCCTCTGTAATACCATACTTCATCTCATACAATTTACCAACAGCACAAAACAAAGCAGTACTATAATCAAAACCTAATTTTTCAGAAACACTTCGAACAACACTTTCAGAAAGACCTTCAACTTCAACAAAAGGTTCTAAAAAAGGCCACTCATCAATTGTAACTTCAACATCACCAACTTTCCAAAGTTCTCTTTTACTCTCTTGAAATGATTTTTTTTTGCAACCTAAAGTATCTAACAATAATTCTCCACTTTCAAAACTATCAACTTCTAAAAAAATCTCTTTTTGATTATGAATTTGATCACCATCAATAACTTTCAAACTTAAAGTAATCTTATCACCCTCATCACGAACACGAGCCCAACCACCATCAATCTCATGACCTTTAGGTAAATTGAAAGTAACACGTTTCATTAAAAATTCTTTTCTAACTAAAGTAGCATTGATTTCTTTAAGTTTTGATCTAATAACGCCTTTATCGACGTTAGCGAAAGTAGCTTCGAATTCTATGTCCATAGAAATAAAGAGGGAATTTGGTTTATAAATGTTGGTTTAAATTAAATGTCTTGCTTTTAATCTACTAATTTGACTTGAGAAAAAAGTTCTTTTATTTGATAATGATTCTTCCATACGGTTATACATATTTATTGATGGACGTTTTTCTTCAATAGGTATTGATATAACTCTTTCATTAGAATGAATTAATTTCCCACCCTCTAAATAAGCTAGATAAAAAACTACAGTTTTTTGACCATTAACTTCTTCAATTTTATCAACACATATAACAAGATGACAATCTCCCTCGTTCATGACCCTATTTAGATCGGAACTATCCCTATCTGGCTGATCTGCTTTTATTTCAACAGTTTTATTTTCAGTATTAATATCTATAACCCGAATTTTCATTTGAAATCCATCATCTTCATCTTCACTACTATCCCTAGAAAATATTAAAGTTGTATCGTCCAACTTTTTTAATGTAGATCTTTTTTTCACTTTTAAAGTAATTTCATCATTACAAACAATGTTTTCAAAAACAGCATACTTGTAATCCCCATCTTCATATACCTCAGTCATGATTATAGTTTCCCTCCCTGTTCCAAAAATTCCTGCAGGTATTTTTTGAGTTAACCATTCACCGGGATGCCTATCTCCCCCAACTGCATATATATCAGACCAAACCCATGCTCTTTCCTGGTCTAATAAAACTGCATTAACAATAAGTTCATTTACCATTCCATGTTCATACCTAATTATGAAATGATCCTCACCTAATAACTCAAAAGAATCGCAATCATTATCTGCTAAAATAGAAGGAACTAGTAAAAATAATGCTAAAATGAAAAATAAGGATTTATACCTATTCATTGTAAATTTTTAAGAGATTTAGGTTTACATAAAGGTTTTGTTATCCTATTAAAGAATCAAAAAAGTTAAATTTATAACTCACTACAATCAACTCCAAACTATGCCAACCTACAAAAACGGACAAAAAATATCTGAACAAAAAGGAGATACACTTACTTATTTTTACAAGAACGGAAAAGTTAAAGCAAAAGGAAAATCAATCAAAGAAATAATGCAAGGAAAATGGATATTCTATCGTGAAACAGGACAACTTTGGCAAATAGGCCACTTTAAAGATAATAAAAAACATGGAAATTTTATAAGATACGATAGAGACGACAAAGAAGAATATAATGAAAATTTTGAAGACGGGAAAATTGTTAAGAAAGATTCTAAATAATTTTTAAAGAAGTTTGATCTCAATAGCAAACACACCATTCTTAGCAATCAATTCTTTATAATCACCAATTGCATCAATAGATCTAACACCTTCTTCAATATCATTAGTGTTTGAAAGAGAAAAATATGGATTTAAACTTGAAGGAAGAGCAAGAAAAGCTAATTTAATTGATAACGAATGGTTAGATGACTTATTGTACGGATTATTGAAAGAAGAATATTAAATCCATTTAGATTTAATCAAAAAGCCGATAACAAATTTTTTGTTTACAATTCCCATTATTAGCTAGAGCACTTTCATACTCTATAATTTTTCCAGAATTGATGTCAAATTGAAGTTCTTCAACTGAAGTATAGGTTTTAACTTTCCCTGTATGACAAGGTTCTTTAAAAATTTTGGGTCCTACAAACCAATCCCCATTTTTTAAATAAGAAGCCCTTGTACAAATTCCTTCTTCACCAATAGTGCTACTAATTACACTAACAAATTCCCCATTTTGAAATCTTGATGTTTCATAGTAAAGCGTGCCCGAACCATCAAGATCCATGGTATCATAACTTATGCTTATATCAAATGAAGGAGGTAACTCTTTAGGGCCATCAATTGTCTTAATTGATCCCAATTCAGTTTCACGTTGTGTATGATCTAAATCGTCAGATAATCCACATCCTGCTATGAAGATCAGTGTTGTTAATGCTAGAATTATTAACCCTTTTTTCCCCATGATTAATTTAGTACTGTGTTATGATATAAATATTTAATCATTTTTTTCAAACTAAACAAACGTTCAATTATTTCACATAACATTTAAATAGATTTTTTGAAATAATACAAGTATGTCAAACGTTTCAGTTCAAGATTTAAGAAAACATTTAGCAGAAGGAATCCATGTAGGTAATGACGCTCCAAGTTTTGGAGATTGTTACAGGTACGATGGAATTAAATTTGAAGAAACTGACGACGGAGTTGCAATTGAAAGAACAAAAGGATTTTCAGATTATGATGAAGGAGGAAGCTCTGAATCGTTTCATGGAAGATGGACTGGTTTACTTCTAACTGAAGTTGTAGATGCAACTTTGGCAACATTAATTAGAGAAGGAGAAGCAACAATAGATGATGTTGAAATAGCAACTAGTGTACGTGGTCAAGCAGTTGCAGCATATGAACAAAAATATGAAGATTCTAGTAGAAGAAGATTACATTTTAAACTAAATCAAAGTGGACAACCTCTAATAAGTATGGAAATAGAAGGTATGCATACAGGTCCTGAATATCTTTAATCATAATATATTATTGTTATTGAAACTTTTTTTAGTAGGTGCTACAGCAAATAATTTTAGTAATAGTTAGGCTTTTAAACCTATTTTCAAGGTGTTTTTAATAAGAATATGGCAATAGAAAATTATGTTCAAAATGGAATTTTACCTGTAAGAGATGTTGTTAGTTCAAGAGATAAAATTGATTGGTTAGATATTGAAAGACAAGTTGTTGAATCGGGAAAATCAGATTCTCTTCCAAGATATTTACAAGCGCAACACCATGATGAATTCCGGTCTGTTAAAGATATAGCTAAAGAATTAGGTATCTCAAGAAACGGAATTAAAGGAATTATGGCAAAAGTCGGGATTCATTGTAGAACACGTTCCGAAAGGTATGATCTAGTTGTAAAAGCTGATTCCGAAGGGTTACAATATGGGGAGTTTAGAACTGTTGAAGAGGTTGTTAAAAGATCACATCATAATGTAGATTGGCTTGGGATTGAAAGGCAACTTATTGAATCTGGTGAAGCAGGTTCATTACCCGAATTTGTAAATGGCCAATATCATGACCATGGGAAATCAGCAGTTGAAATTGCAGGCATGTTGGGGGTAAGTGATACTTCATTATATGTGATGATGGGGAAATTAGGAATTGATATAAAAACTATTTCTGAGGCTAAACTAGGAGATTTAAATCCCAATTTTGGTAATACATATACTGATGAAAGGAAAAGAAATATGTCTGAAAGAAATTCCGGTGAAAATAATCCATTTTATGGCAGATCACATAGTGAAGAAACGAAAGAAATACTGGCCAACCATAGAATTGGCAAAACTATTCCTGAAGCAACTAGGAGAAAAATATCTCTTGCAACCAGCGGAATAAAACACTTCAATTACGGAAAACCACATTCAGAAACAACAAAATTAAGAATTTCCCAAGCTCACTTATCATTATGGGATAATCCAAAATGGGTAAAAAACAGGTTAGCAGACAGAAATAGATCTCCAAATAAATGTGAACAAAGATTAATTCATGCAATCCAAGATGAAAATATATTTTCAGAAACACAAGAATTAGCTTTACCTGGAGAAGTTTACTTTCCAGAGCTTAATGGGGACATTTTTGTTGTTAAATTTATCGATGATTCTGGAAAAGTTTTTAGATATAAATATCCTGATTTTGTTGTTAAAGGACAACCTAGAGTTGTGGAAGTTTATGGAGATTATTGGCATAGTGAAGATTTTAAAAAACCAAGAGGTGCGCCTGAGTTCGATTGGGATCCTGAGTTATTAGTTCAAGAGTATGCTGAAGCAGGAATTGAAGCTAAAGTTTTCTGGGAACATGAAATTAATGATCCTCAAAGATTAAATGAAATAGTGTTTGAAATTAAAGACTGGATTAGAACACCGATGATCGCAGCATAACAAATTAATTTTTCTCAAAATAGAATTAATAATTAGGATCTTCCCCTAACTCCGTTGGGTTCATTGGATAAACAAATGATCCACCCTCGTCAGAACCTAATGGCCCCATATAAGATAATCCTAAATCTTGACAAGCTTTAACTAAACTATCTGCATGTGCTCCACCAAAAGGAAGTGCTGCAATCCTGAACCCAGTTTCATCCATGTGATCTGCCAAATTTTTAATTGCAAGCGGACATCTTAATTTATCCCTTTCAATAACATCTGCCCATTCATTATCATAAGATGTATCAACTACAGCACCATTAAGTGAAGCTTCCAAAATTTCTTTTACATTTTTAAAAGAACCTGTTACAGAAGCCAAATGATCTGGATCGGTAATTCCAGATATTCCAGATTCGCATCGTTCTATATTTCTTTTAACAACTTCCAAGTTTCTTGCTTTAGTTTTAGTATATGCACCCATTAAACTTTGAGAATATAATTCATGATCAGAAACACCCCACAAAGGGAAAAAATCAATTAAATTAAGGACATTGTTCAACCCCGCAGAGCACATATGGACATTATCTTCATTTAATAAAGCCCACTCAATAAATCCCTCATGTTCCGGATTAACTCCCTTACTTAATTCAAGAAAATCTTCATCATATTGAGTTTTCAATTTTTCAATTTCATCAATAGTTCCATTTCCAATTTCACCTGTGAAACCCTCAACACCAACTACATTTAAACCAGATCCGATAGTTTGTAATCTCCCATGCGCAGCACGAATAACATCACAAAAATATTGTTGAACCGAAGGTTCGTGATCTTCAGGGAGGATCAAAACAACTCGACCATCATGAAAATTTTCACCAACTACTTCTCTTCCAAAATGGTCAAATAAAGGAGCACCGAAATCTGGAGAGTTAATAGCATGTTCCAATTGGCCATAAGGATCTAACCTTTGGGCCTTACTTAATTGAGGTAATATAATACTACCAGCTATTACTCCTGCAGCATGTAAAAATTGACGTCTATTCATGTGAATATACATCAAAAAAGCTCTTATAAACCCGTCTATTTACACTAATTTCTGGTTAGAAATTAATCAAATCCAAACACTTTTAAAACTCTAAAAACAATTTATTTCTATGATCAAACTAACAAGTTTACTTATTATCACATTATTCCTAATAACACCAATACTAGCTGTTGACTATCCAAACTTAAACGACTTCGTAACTGATGATGCAAATATTATCTCAGCAGAGTACGAACAACAAATAGAACAACTAGCAAAAGCAATTGAACAAGAAACAACAGCAGAAATAGCAGTAGTAACAGTAAAATCTTTAGAAGGTTTAACAAAAGAACAATACGCATTAGAATTATTTGAAAGAGAAGGCATAGGAAAAAAAGACAAAGACAACGGATTATTAATTTTAGTTGCTTTGGAAGAAAGAGAATACAGAGTAGAAGTAGGATACGGACTTGAAGGGGTAATACCAGACGCTTCAAAAGTAAGTTTAGGTACTCATATTTTAGAACCAAACTTTAAAGAAGATAATTTTGGGAAAGGAATTTATGAAACAATGCTAGCAATCCAAGGATCATTACAAGGTGATGATAGCATAATATCAGAATACCAATCTAAATATAAAACACAAAACAGAAACTCATCAACAAAATCAAAAGTATACTTAATACTATTTGCAATAATGATTTTAGGAAGTATCTTTGGACGTGGAAGAGCAGGATTCCTACCATTTATTTTTATGGGAGGAGGATGGAACAATGGAAGTGGAGGCTTTGGAAGCTCAGGATTTGGAGGATTTGGAGGAGGAATGAGTGGTGGCGGAGGATTTGGCGGATCATTTTAAAACAAAACGGAGAAATAAAAATGGATAAAAAAATACAAGAAAAATTAGGATCAAACTTAATCACAATAGCAACATATGGAAAAGACAATGAAAGGAAAGTGGTTGTAGTAAATAATTTAGATGCAACTACACTAAAACAACTAAAACCAATATTTACTTCAAAAAAACCATTGATACTAACAAAAGAAGAACTAACTGATGGAAATGATGTATTCCCTCTAGATTTTCTAAACATAAAACTAAATCACCACATAACATTTGGTGAAGATACGTTTAACAATTTAAATTTTGAAAAAACACATATTAGGAGACAACTAGAATTCGAATTTAGATCAAAACTAATAAACCTACGACAAGGATACTTAGAAATAGATTCTAAAAAAGAAAAAGCAAAACTAATTGATAAAGCGTTGCCAACACTACTACCAATACTAAATGGATTATTATTTTTGAAAGATGTGGCAATACCTGCATCTTTAGATGAAATATTATCTTTAGTATCAGAACACTACAAAGTAAACGTTGATATTTTAAAAAATGTTAAATCACAAGAATATGAAGAAGTAGTATCAAAACTAATAACACTACTATCAGAACTTGGAGAAACACTTGACGAGATGAAAGTGTGATTAGAAAAGCATTTTTAAATGCTCTAATACCACCTAATCCCATGCCATACTACTGTTTTATAGAATGCGGAGAAGATAAAGTACCAGAGCTGGAGGCATTAGCAAATGAATTCGGTATGAAAAGTGTTAGAACCCATTCTGGAAATGTTTGGGAGAGAAACTATGAAGATGGAGGGGCCTCCTATTGTTTACTTAATCACACCCCAAATCGACCAAAGGGATTAAGGCCTACAAATATACATACTCAATTGTTGCTACAAACTTCTTCATTAGAACCAAATCCAACATCAGAAACATTAGATTTGATCCGAAGATTAATTTCCATAACTGGAACTGAAGAAATTTTTCAACATGATCTAGAAACCCCATTTGATATGACTGAATTCGAATAGAATTATTTTGAAATACAATTAGAAAAGCATTTAAATAAGGAATAATTTAAGGAATAAACGTGAAAAAAAACACAAAAATCATAATTGGAGTAAGTGCAGTAGTATTAATTCTAATATTATGGTACGTTGGAACATACAACGGACTAATTAGTTTAGATGAATCAGTAGATGGACAATGGGCACAAGTAGAAAACCAATACCAAAGACGAGCAGATTTAATTCCTAACTTAATAGAAACAGTAAAAGGAGCAAGAGATTTTGAAGCAGATACACAAGCTGAAATAGCACAGCTTAGAACACAAGCAAATCAAATAAAACAAACTTTAGACGGCGGAAACTTAAACCCAGCACAACTAAACGCAGTTGACGCACAAATGGGATCAGTATTAAGTGGACTAAACATAGTAGTTGAAGCATATCCTGACTTGAAAGCAACTGAAAACTTTTTGGCATTACAATCACAACTAGAAGGAACAGAAAACAGAATAGCAACAGAAAGAATGAGATACAATGAAGTTGTGAAAAAATACAATATTAAGATTAAAAGAATCCCAAGTAAATGGGTAGCATCAGGACTAGGATACGAAGAAAAAAGTTTCTTTGAAGCTATTGAAGGAAGTGACGTTCCTGTCTCAGTAGATTTTAGTTAATGAATTATTTCTTTAGTGATGTTTTTTGTAACTTTATTATTAACATTACTATATTTCACATAATCTAAAAATAACGTTTATAAATGACAAAACTAATAACCATATATGAAAAAAGAAACAAATATTAATTCTGATAAAGAAATAGATGAATTTGTAGATTATATGGCTGAAGAAATTTATAAAGATAAAAAATTGCTAAAAATTTGGACTGAAAATTTAGAAAAATTAAAAAAAGAATCCCTCCCTAAACTAAACAAAAAAGATAGACTAAAAATTGAAAAACATATTAAAAAAAACCAAGATGAGCAGAAAAAAATTCAAAGATTAATGAAAGAATTAATGGATTCATGGAAAAATCAAGATAAATTATCTCCAGAAGAACTTAAAAAAGTTAAAGAGGAATTTTATAGTGATAATGAAAAATGGAGAAAAGTACAAAAAAAACTTACAGCCTATAATCTGGATTGGACTAAAAAAAATCCAAAACTTGCAAAGTATCAAAGAATTAAAAAATCTCAATAACAATCCCTATCAATAATACTTATATAACATAATGTAATTACAATTTTAATGTTAACCGTTGAACAAGCAAGATCAGACCTCTACGATCATAGGAGAGGTCTTGTAACATTAGGCCCAGGAAGTGCTGATGATAGAGCTGCATGCATGATGTTAGCACATTTAGAATTTGTACAAAGCATTTTATCCGGTGAACACGGATCAAATCCAACACAGTTTAGGAGAGGGGCCCCTATACTAGAAGGGAAAAATTATCCAAGCCTAACCCAAGCCATAATGGCGGGATACATGGATGATGAAATAGAAGCAGAACAAGCTGGAATTAAAATTGGAGAAGCAATAGAACAATATCGAAGAGTGTTTACAGAAATGGAAATTGAACCTCAAAAGCCTACAGCAATAGATAATAGAACACACGGTAGCTTATATAGATAAAATTAATTTTCAAAACTAAACAAAACAACCCATCAAAGGACCATTTAAATTAGAAATAATCTGATTAATATTATTCAAACTTAACATTACAAAAACCTCATTTTTCTCACATTTATTAAGAACTGATTTGATTTCTTCATCTAACCTTTTACATTTTAAAACTAAATCTTTAACTTTAGATAAATCAAATTTAAAAAATAAATGATAAAACTCTTTTTGATACTCATTTAATGAACTTAATAAGTTTAAACATTCTTTACTTAATGAAACTTTATTATCAGCCAAATACAAACAAAGCTTTTGATACTCATCTGAAATTTTTTCAGTTTGTTCTACAACAACATACAAAGGACTTAATCGTTTATATTCAGTTTTATGTTTATCATTAATTGCCCTACGACAAAAATCAGCTAACTTATCAGAATTATATTTCAATAAAGAAGTTGTTTTTAACCAATTAAAATCTTTAGATTTAGAAGCATTAAAACAATCTTCAGACATGTGGTTAATAACTAAGAAAAACCTTCTCAAAACTTGAGGAAACTGTTCATACGAATCTTGTGATATTTTTTTAATTGTTAAATTTGATTTAGTTTCCTTTAAGATTTCAAAACCTTCAAATTGTGATTGTAAAATTTCTTTAATAATTTTTAGTTCATCATAAGAACTGTAAGTAATATGTACTTCATTATAACCACACTTGTAAGTTGCACCTAAAATTTTAGGAATAATTCCTTTTTTATTAGATAAATCTATAGAAACAGTTTTAGTTTCATGATAAGGTTTAGCTGAAACAAATAATCCATTGTTGACTTCTTGAACATCGATTTGTTCACCTTTTTTTAGATTGAATTCTTTAACAAAACTCATAGGCAAAGTAATGGTTAAAGATGATTCTCCGTGTTTGATAAGTTTTCTAAACATGTTAATATTAGAAATAAATGACGTTATAAATATATTGTTTTGTGTACACAAAATACATTTTGTATGCATTAACTATAAACTAACAGTTGAATTCTAATGAGATACGGGTAATTCCACTGAAGAAAAATCATAAAAAAAAGTCATAAATCTTTCTTCTTCATAATGGGGGTAAGTTAGTAATTCTTTTTTTGATGAAACTGGTTTATCAAGAATGTCTTTTGGAGTTTTATGATATTCAACCGTGTTGTATCTACTACTTCTAAAGATCTTTGCCCATTTCTTATTTTGTTTTTTTCTAGCTTTTTTCTTTTTGGATTTACCCATATCTCATTAGAATTCAACTGTTAGTTTATAGTTAATGCATACAAAATGTATTTTGTGTACACAAAACAATATATTTATAACGTC
>NIWG01001874.1_pt1 | contig 10606 bp, 7 predicted proteins | sample 1523271 | NCBI WGS metagenome assembly NIWG01 (sample SAMN06894523, study PRJNA379456) | ciliate metagenome | isolation source: three single ciliate cells amplified by MDA sediment | place: USA: Santa Barbara Basin
AAAAAGGACAGGTATTTAAAAAAGCAGCACATGCTGCAAAAACCTGTGATCTTATTTTTATTACAACCCCTGATATAGTTATTGAATCTGTATGTGAACAAATAGCAAGAGAAGATGGGTTTACCAAAAATTCTGTGGTTTTTCATTTATCAGGTGCTTTGTCTTCAGATATTTTAAAATCTGCAAAAAAAAAAGGGGCATACACAGGATCTATTCATCCTTTACAAGCTTTTACGTTTTATGAAAAAGGACAAAAATCACCTTTTAAAGGTATCAACATATCCATTGAGGGAGATGATAAAGCAATTAAACTCGGCAAAGAGATTGTAAATGCATTAAAAGCTGAATCATTTACTATTCAAACTACTGCAAAAACAGCGTCCCATGCATCTGCTGTGGCTGCATCAAATTATTTGGTAACCTTAGAGCATTTTGCAATAGAATTGCTCAAACAAGCTGGTGTGCCGGAGAAAAAAGCTTATAAAATTTTAGAGCCTCTTATCATGGGAACTTTAAACAATATCAAGACAAAAGGCAGCATTAATGCTCTCACCGGCCCTATTGCCCGCGGAGATACCCAAATTGTTGCAAGACATATTTTTGATATTGACAAAAGACTGCCGCATTTTTCAAAGCTTTACAAACTGCTTGGAAAATACACTCTTGATCTGGCAGATATCAGAGGTGAGGTCAATAAAGAAGCAAGCCAAAAACTTGCAAAGTTGTTTAAATCTTAAACAAGGTTAAAGGCTTTTGTTTTTGCAAATTAAGGAATTGCAATCACCTCAGTTTCTCTTTCCAATGCTATCAGGTCGTTATAACTTTCTCTGCCGCGAATAAGCTTTGCTTTGTTACCATGGACTAACACTTCCGGAGGTCTGGGAACAGAATTGTATTGGCTTGCCATTGTCATACAATAGGCACCCGCAGTAAACACACACAGCAAGTCCCCTCGTTGAACCGGTGGAATTTTACGATCACGCGCCAGATAGTCGCTCGCCTCACAGATTGGGCCAACAATGTCAACGGTTTCCAGATCATTCAAATTGGGTTCTACCTGGCGATGTTCAGGAATCCACTGCAAAGAAACTTTGGTTGGCCAAATAAAATGATAGGCTTCATACAGTGTCGGCCTGATGAGATGACTCATGCCGGTATCAACGATCACGAATTTCTTGTGTCCTCCCTGTTTTGTATACTGCACCTGCGTGATCAAAACACCTGCATTTGCTGAAATCGAACGACCTGGTTCTAAAATTATCTGACCACCTTTTTCCACAAAGGCTTTAAGCAATGGCACGATGGCAAAGGCATAATCATCCCATGTCTGGATCTCTTCTTTTCCATCATAATGGCACACATAGCCGCCGCCCAGGTCAATCAATTCAATATCATACCCTTCTGCTTTTAGTTCTGCGATGAGTGCAAGCACTTTGTTAATTGCTTTAACATAAGGTTCGCTGGTAAATATTGGGGAACCCAAATGGATGTGAATGCCGGCAAGTTTAAGCCAAGGGTCATTACCATATGTCTTGAAAAACTGCTTTGCCTGGGAAATGTCCACTCCAAATTTTGTCGCTGACTTGCCGGTAGCACACTTTGAATGGGTTTTTTTGTCATAGACATTGGGATTTACACGCAGGGCTGCTTTGGTTTTGCATTTCATTTCTGCGGCTATTTTGCGTATGTTCTCAAACTCATTCGCAGATTCAATATTCAACCAGCCTATCTTAGCTTCAAGGGCTGAACGGATTTCTTTCGTGGTTTTTCCCACCCCGGCATAAACTATTTTTGCGGCATCTGCTCCTCCTTCAAGTGCACGAAACAGCTCACCACCACTCACGACATCCATACCAGCGCCGTTTTGAACCAGAAGGTTGATTATATTAATATTGGCGCAGTTTTTGATTGAGTAGCATATAAGCGGGTTGAGCTCTTGAAAGGCAGAGGAAAACCGGTTGAAATGTTCTATAAAAGTGGCTTGAGAATATAGATAGAAAGGTGTGCCTGTCTGTTTCGCCAGCTCGTTAATATTAACATCTTCACAAAAAAGCTGACCACTGCGGTATTTGAAATGATCCATAGTTTCTCCTGTTCTTTTTCTATTTTGTATTTAGCCATTATTAATTTCACTATGACTTAAAGCGTTAAGATCGCTAAGTGTTTGACCGCAGTGAGCTTTCGCTATTAGCAGCGATCAGCGCAAGTCATCTTAGAACTTGTTGCAATGTCCAACCCAGCGCTCGTATATCCAGTTATGTAAAAATCTATCCGCACAGGTCGAAAGTTTGCAAAGCTTTTTAAATTTTAAACAAGGTTAAAGGCTTTTGCTTTGGCAAAAGCTGGTTGTTTGCTTTTTCAAGGTTTGCCTTGCTTGATATAACTGCTATGCCTTTTTGATCTTCTCTGCCGATTTTATCTTTGGAAAAATACTTTTTAGCAATATCCTGTATTTTTTTTTTATCAAGCTTTAGCAATGAGTCTTTAAACTGCTGGCGCATATCATCGTCTAATTTGGTGATTTTACGGTAAAAAGCTTTCATTGCAGCAGGACCAGGAGTTTCAGGTTTGTCGATTTCTGAACATATCTGCAAAACAGCTTCTTTTACATCTGTCTGCCTGTATTTACCATTTACAATAAAATCACAGGCTTTTTCATACACGTTCAATGTTCTGTTAATATGAGGATCTCTATATGATCCAAAAGAAAAAATGCCCTCTTCAATATTATAAAGAGCAAACCCGCCGTATGCACCGCCTTTTTCTCTTATTTCACGATGAAGATACAATGATCTGAGCATTTTGCTGATCACTGCAAGGCCGGAAGAATCCTTATGCGTTAAGCGAACTGTCTTAAATGACTGACCAACAAAAGAGACAGAAGTGTTGGTATGCCAGCCTTCACATGGCATATTTTTTTCAAAGGATATATCAGGTGTAAAAAAAGATGCCAAATCTTTTGCAAGATGATCATGGATGGAAGATATTCTTTTTTCAGCAGCTAAGATAGAAGCTTTGTCACCGATCAGAGCAGGCTTAAGATTTTCTTTTTTAAAAACAGATTTAGCAATATTGGCAAGATTTTTTGATATGGTTTCAATAATATTGTTTTTATTATCTGATGTTAAAAGTTGGTCTATAAGATTTTTAATAAATTGATATTGGGCTATTCCATGCCAGAGTTCATTAATATACAAGGCTTTTGAAAGATGTCTTGAAGCAAGACTTACAGCATATCTGTGACCTGCTGCAACAATAGAGGCTTCCATGCCTGCTTTGTATTGAAGCAAAAGACTTTTTAATCTTTCAAAATCATTAAAACTATATTCTTCAATAAACTCTTTTATTAAATCAAAGAGTTTATCAACATTGTGGTTCAAAGCTTTTCCCTGAATAGCAAGAAACGAATGTGAGTTTGACTTCTTTGAAAAATAAGAACCTGAAAACGGCATAATTCCCACTCCTCCGGTGTAAAGATCCATGAGTTTTGCCATTTTGTCATAAGAATTTTTCTTTGTGCCGCTGTTTGTAAATGCTCTGCAAAAAAACGGTACTAAGGAAAACAGATCTGCTGGAATATTACCTGCTCCTGCAGGACAGGTAAAATAAAGTATCCCGCGGGTAGCTTTATCATAGCATGTGGAAAAAGCAGCCCCTTTGATAGTATCAGGTTTTATGATCTCTATTTCATAAGGTATGTCAGAAAGCTTTAGAGTCGGAAGAACAAAGACATCTTCTTTTTTTTTTTGAAGCTTCTTAAGATCTTTTGTGTCTTTTTTGATCTGGTCAAGGTCTTGTTTTGACATTTGTTTTAAAAGACTTTTTAATTTCTTTTTAGTTTCTTTGACCTTTTTTTGTTCAAGACCTGTATCTGGTTTTAGAGTGAAAACAATCCTGTGAGGGTTGTCAAGAAAGTATTGCCTTAATTTGTTTTCAAGAAATCCGCGTTTTTTTATTTTTTCTTTTAATTTGTCAAGGTCTTTGTCTATATTGATAAAGGATACAGGATCACCATCATGGATAAGTATAGATGCAAATGAGAGCAATAATTTTATGCCAAAGGGATAAGGAGAATTAGTGATCTCTTTTCTGTGAAATTCAATTTGGTGGATAGCAGAATCAATAAGAGTTTGATCAATACCATTATCTGCAAGTTTTTGAATGCTTGAAAAAATAATTTTTTCTGTTTTTTTAACATTGTCTTTGGATATGTCCTTTAAACCGCAGGCAAACATAGTGTCTTTGTTATCAGGGTCAAACCCTGTCGAATCTGACAAAGCAGAACCAAGGTTTGAGTCGATCAAAGCTTTTCTTAAAGGAGAAGCAGCGTTTCCAAGAAGAATTTGTTCTATGACTGTAAGAACAAGGACTTCAAAAGGATCTTTGGCATCACAAACAAGCCATGCAACACATGCCTGGTATTTTTTTGCTAAATCTTTTTTATCTGAATAAGAATAAGTTTTTGTTCTTTTTTTTGGAGTGTTCCAGCGCGGTTGAGACAGAACTTTTGAATCTATTTCAAGTCTTTTAAATTTACTAAGTACTTTTTTGTTAATAAATGAAAGAGTTTTTTTTAATGGCAGGTTACCATAAGTATAAAAATATGAGTTGGATGGATGATAATATTTTGCATGAAATTGTTTAAGGCATTCCCAGGTAAGAGCAGGGATCTTTGAAGGATCCCCGCCGGCATTATATCTATATGCAGTATCAGGGTATAAAAAAGAGAGCAGAGAGCTTTCCAGCACTTGACCCGGCGAGGACATAGCGCCTTTCATTTCGTTGAAAACAACACCTTTATATTCAAGCTCAATATCCTTATTATTATTGCTTTGAATGATTTCTAAACGATGACCTTCCTGCTTAAAACTCAGCTCATCAATCTTTGGGAAAAAAGCAGCATCAAGATATACATCCATGAGATTGTAATAATCTTTTGGATTTAAAGTAGAAAAAGGATACATTGTCCAGTCAGATGCAGTAAGAGCATTCATAAAGGTGGCAAGGCTTCTTTTAAGCATGGAAAAAAAAGGATCCCGAACATTGAATTTTTTTGACCCGCATAAAACTGTATGCTCAAGAATATGGGCTGCGCCTGAAGAATCTGTAGGAATGGTTCTGAAAAATACGCTGAAAGTATTTTCCTTATCCTTGTTTGCAATGTGAATATGTTTAGCTTTTGTGATTTTATGCTCAAGTTGAATCATTGTGGAATCAATGGATTCAAGTTGAGTAATTTTTTTTACGATATATCCGTAAAGTTCCTGTCCCCTGTTCATAGATTTTGTCATATATCTGATCAAGTGTAGTTTTTTTTAAGCACTGATTACACTGCTTTATAGAAACCATGTCTTACTCGTTTGATCTTTTTTGACTTATGCAGTCTGAATATAATGTTTCTAAGTTTTTTGTCGTCATATTCTGCGGCAGCCTTGATAGTTTTAAAATCAGCGCCTTTAGGCTTGTTTGCAATTATATCAAGAACTATGGAAGAAGCGCTGGTTTTTTTTGCTGCTGGTTTTTTTTCTTTTGGTTTTGTCTGCTTAGAGCTAAACAATTGTTCAAGCTTATCAAGTCTGTTATGTAAAAGATCAATATCTTTTTTTGTTGGAATATCAAGCTTGTTCAATATGGTTTTGATGATTGGTTCCCAATATAAGCCCAGATCAGATTTTTTTGCCACAATAAGTCTCCTGTAATTTTTTTAAAAGTAGTAGAAGTTAAAAGGTGCTTTTTGTTGTTGGCTGTCAAAACAGCCAATGGCTGCGAAATGACAGCCATTGGCAGTTTGAACTCACCTGATATGTTTAAACCAGTCGGTCTTGTTGAACCACTTGTCGTAAATACGATCAAAACGCCCGTCAGTTTTGATTTTTGCTAAAAACTCATTTAAAAACTTTTTAAATTCCGGATCATTTTGACGTATTGCCCATGCAAGCTGTTCTTTTGTAAAAGGTTTGTCTAAAAAAACTATTTTTTTTGAATGCATGTTGGCAAAAACAGCATTAGACGGCATGTCATAAACAAAGGCGTCTGCTTCGCCATTCAAAACCCGCATAGCGCCGTCTTTTGACAAATCAGACGGGCTATAGGTGCAATTTGGCATGAATTTGAACACTGCTGCCTCACAGGTTGTTGCAGGTGTTGAGACTACAATATATTTAGAGTCATTTAAATCTTTGTAAGATTTTACGACTCCTTCATGCTTTTTATTCAATAAAATAGTTTGTCCTATGGTCAAAAAAGAATCAGCAAAATCCACTTTTTTCTTTCTATCTTCAGTAATAGACATTCCACAAAAAATCACATCGTGCCTTCCCAGCAAAAGTGCCGGGATAATACTGGACCAACTGGTATTCACAAAAACCGGTTTTACACCAAGCTCATTTGCCATCTCAATGCCGATATCAATATCAAAACCAATAAGATTGAGTTGTTGTCCCTTACGGCGGGTATCACTGCTGCGGACAGCTTTTTGCCGCAAGCCGCTATGCTTATTAAGCATCACAAAAGGGATGTATTCTATTTCCAGACCAATTCGCAATTCACCTCTTTTAAAAATGCCGTTAAGAGTGGAATCTTCTGCCAGTTCCACATCACCGCCAAAAACCGGCGGGGTTAGGCAAAACAAGCCGGCACTGATTATCAGCAGCCAGCGAATAATTATATTGAACATGATAAAACCTCCTTTTTCAGCAATTGGTTTTCAATCCCTTTTTTTCAATTATTTTTTATCTTCATCTAAAGGGGTAATTGTAATATTAAACCATCCATATAAAAGAGTTACAATTGGTGAAATCCAATTAAAAAAAGCAAATGGAAGATATGCTAAAGTGGCAACACCAAGTGTACTTGCCATATAAATACCACCAGCATTCCATGGAACAAGGCAGCTTGTGACTGTAGCTGTATCCTCAACTGCGCGGGAAAGATTTTTCGGATGTAAGCCTTTTTCTTTAAATTTTTGCGCATACATACGAGCTCCTAATACAATAGCCATATATTGATCGCATATTATAATATTTGCTCCAAGGCAGGTAACTACTACAGCAGTAATTAAAGCAGCCGTGGAATTTGATTTGCTTAATATCCAATTAACTAATGTGGTTAATTGATTTGTCTTTTCCATAATCCCGCCAAACATCATAGAGCAAAGTACAATAGAAACTGCATACATCATGGATGAAAAACCACCTTTAGTTAAAAGAGAATCAACAGCCTCGACACCTGTATTCCCGGAAAAACCTGCATAAGCAGCATTGATAAAATCGCCAAAATTATTTTGCTGAAATATAAAACCTAAAATTGCAGCGACAATTATGCCGGCAGTAATTCCAGGAATAGCCGGAACTTTTTTAAATGCAAAAAACATTACAACTAATGGTGGAAGCAGTAAAATAGGATTAATAAAAAACATGCCGTCAAGAGTTGTTAAAATTTCATTTACAACAACATCATTTCCAGCACCCCCGCCATAGAAAAATCCCAGCACGATCTCTAAGACCAAGGTTATGGCATATGAGACACCAGTTGTATATAACATGTGCCGAATATGAGTATAAAGATCTGTTCCAGCCATTGCAGGTGCTAAGTTTGTTGTGTCGGAAAGAGGAGACATTTTATCACCAAAATATGCGCCGGATAAAATTGCACCGCCAACTATAGGTAATGGAAAGCCAAGTCCTTTTCCAATTCCGATCAAAGCAATACCTACTGTGCCTACAGTGCCCCAGGATGATCCTGTTGCAAGAGAGGTTACAGAGCATATTATTAAAGCGGCTGGTAAAAATATTGAAGGATGCAAAACTTTAAGTCCGTAATAGACAAGTGTTGGCACAACCCCGCTTAATATCCATACGCCGATTAATATACCGATAACGCATAATATTATAATAGCCTGCAAAGAGTTTGAAATTCCCTGGATCATCCCTTTTTCAACTGTATCCCAGCTATATCCCATTCTCCAGGCGATAATAGATGAAACAAATACTCCGAGCAGCATTCCAATATGCGGATCAGTTCCATAGATAACAATTGAAATTCCTATCCCAGCCACAAGAGAAAGCATTGAAACAGATGCTTCCCATACATAAGGTTCGCGTACTACACGTTCTTTAGACATTCTTGCCTCCTTTTTGTTAAGTTAAAAAGTAAAGTATCATTACCTATATTAGCATTATTTTTTTTAGTCAAGTCAATATTGCAAAAATCGGCACTATATGAATTGATGCTTGCGCATATTAATGGCATAATATATTTAGTGTCCGAACGGAAAAGGCCATTTTCGTTCAGGCACTATTTATAAAAAAATGAATCAAGATAAATACATCAATATTATTCGATCTGCAATTCAGGCAAAACGCCATCCTGAACCCCCGGCTCATGGTTTGTTCCAGCCGACAAGTGTAATTGCCTTGTTTGTTTTAGATAAGGAAGCAAAACTTTTATTTATCCAAAAGGCTGATATAAAGGGATATCCTTGGCGTAACCAGATGGCATTCCCGGGCGGGCATAAAGATACAAAGGATCAATCAACAAAAGATACTGCATTAAGAGAACTTTCAGAAGAAATGGGAATAAGTCAAGAAAACGTGGAATTAATTGGCTCTATCGGCAATTTTCAAACCATAAATAATAAGGATATCAAAGCTTGGCTCGGTGTCTGGAACCAAAAAGAAAATATTAATTATGATAAGTCTGAAATATCAAGAGTGTTTCAAATACCTTTTAATTATTTGATCAATATGCACAAAGAAAAAGGGTTTGATCAGTACAAACCAAATGTTACGCAGTTGGTCTATCCTTATGAAGATGTTTTGATCTGGGGGGTTACTGCAAAAATCTTATATCACCTTATTGAGACTTTATTAGAGCATTCTGAGCAGCAATTCTAATTATGGAAATAACTACAAAATGGCATAGTTTTTGTCACGCTAAAATCGTCAAAATTGTGAAAAGCTGATCGCAAACCACAGTTTCCAGTGGAGTGCAAGGTAATGGGAGCGGAACGGGGTGATGCAAGTTATTTAAAATGTAAAGCCTGATCCAGATCTGCAATCACGTCGTCCGGATGTTCGCCTCCCACGCACAGTCTGATCATATTCGGCGTAATCTGTGCCAGCGCTCTGCCGTCTTTGCCTTGCTGTTGATGCGTGGATATTGCTGGAATTGTGGCAACACTCTTTACGCGTCCTAAATCTGTGGCACGCCATATTCGCTGCAAACCATCAAAACACTTGTGTGCCTGTGCGGGTCCGCCTTTGACGCTAAATGACATTAAATGACCGTAGCGATTGATGGGCTTCTGGTATTGATCATCATGTTCAGCATCCACCAACCACATGTATTTAGATGCCAGGTCATGCAATGGATGATCCGGCAGTCCTAAGTATTGTACGCTTTCCACCTTGGGATGCTTATTCAGAAACGAGGCAACCTTCATGGTGTTGCGGCTGAAGATGTCAATTTTGGAACGAAGGGTGCGAATGTCATTAAGGCTCATGATTGCCTGCATTGGATGAAGGTTGGGGCCAAAGTCTCTGTTCTGCAGGTATTTCACATGCAGTGAAAAGTCAGCTTTGAGTTGATCATCGTCGATATTGCTGATCAGATTTTTTCTCGCAATGACTGCACCTGCAACTCCAAACCCGCTGGATGTCAGTGTCTTGGTAACAGAGTGTACCACAATATCAGCTCCGTGGCAGATAGGGCGCAGTAACGCTGGAGTTGCCACTGTTGAATCAACGATCAAAGGAAGATTATGAGCGTGTCCCAGATCAGCAACTTTCCGGATATCAAAGAATGCCTGCTGTGGATTGCTTGGCAATTCTCCATAAAGGAATCTGGTATTCTTGTCGATATTTTGAGCCCATTCGTCAAGGTTGGAAGAATCTTTTATCCAGCGGCATTCAATATTTCGTTCGTGCATGAATCTGACAGTAAATTGTTGAAAGGTGCCGCCGTAGCATTGAGCTGTTGCCACGAAATTACGAGGTTCATTAATGCCTTTTTTGACTTTCAGGAATGGTTGACAGGCAGTCATGATCGCTGCCATGCCTGAGGAGGTAGAGCAGCATGATGTGTCACCGTCAAAACCATACCCTTCGAGCATTGCAAGTGTCCATTCGTAGTAATAGGTCGATGGATTGGCAATGCGCGAATAACACCATGTTGGAATTTTATAGGCAAGTGCCGCTATCATTTCGTCTGAATCGCGGTAGGCTTGGGAAGTACTCATAAAGACCGGCTCAATAATAGATCCCTGATAGTCTTCAATAGCATCTTTCACTGTATAAAGACCATGTACAGCGATCGTATCAAACTTCCATTTTTTAACAACATCATTGATATACGCATCCCGGTCTTTCAGATAGTGTTCGCTCTGATCAATGTACTTTTGCATTCTTTTTGTAATAATAAGATCATCATTGGTTCCCATATCATACTCCTTTATTGAGGTGACAGCCTTTAACCTGCGCAAGCGTGATAACCATTCTACTGGAAGTAAGCATTTAAATCAATGGCGCTGTTTTTTTGGTGCAGCAATTTTAATTATGGCTTTTGACAGACAAATGGCATTTTGGACAAATATGGCAAGTTTAAGTGC